>ERZ842401.120-NODE-120-length-100102-cov-7.171000_pt1 | contig 100102 bp, 79 predicted proteins | sample MGYA00521270_ERZ842401 | MGnify/ENA primary metagenome ERZ842401 (study PRJEB31892, sample SAMEA3878208) | bioreactor metagenome | biome: Moose rumen | place: Sweden | collected 2011-10 | study: EMG produced TPA metagenomics assembly of the PRJEB12797 data set... | reverse complement strand
GATGCCTTGTCTTGTATCTCAATCTGTCTGTTCCAGTCTGTCAAATATCGATTTTTTTTCAAGCGTCCGGATTTTTTCCGAAAGCGAGTGCAAAGGTACGGCTTTTTAAATTACCTACAAAATATTTCAGCGCTTTTTTCAAAAAAAAACGCATTTTTCTGTAAAAAAAAAGAAAATTCATTAATATAAATGCATTAAAACGTCAAAATACACCTACAACTTGATATCAAAAACAATAAATTAAAATGAAAGAAGTAATATAAAAAAACAACTCAGTTATAATAAAACATGCCCCACAGCAATCACCAGTATACCCTTTAATTTTTTTATAAAAGACAAGAATCATTGTCATGGCAACAAGTGATGCGACAAAAAAAGCAATAAGTAACAATGGCTTAATAAAAATCACTGCAGGCAATACTCCAAATATAAAACACATTACCTTATCCATTAAATGCATTTTATTATATACAAGCTTATTCTTTGCTTCGTTTTCATTTCTTGCATATGGTAATATATTAATTATATTAGAGCTCAACCATTTCGAGAAAGGATCAGCCACAATAAAAATAGAAGCGATTTTTAAATTGTCAATAAAACCCATTTTTTGAGTTAATTCTGAAGCATCACAATATTTTAATGAAGCAAAATCGAAATAGCCACTTAAAGTGTTGTATAACAAAAAGAAATAAAGGACAAGTGCCAGTACACCATATGTGCCAACATTAGAATCCTTCATAATCTTCAAAACAGACTGGCGGTCGTTTCCACCACCAAATCCATCCCAAAAATCAGCAAATCCATCTTCGTGCAAAGCCCCAGTGAGAAGAATTCTCATAATTATAGCAAGAATGACAGCCATGTTATTTGGCATAATCAATGAAAAAAAGCTGAAGGTAATAGCCATTACAGAGCCGGTAAGCCATCCGGCCATAGGCCATAATGGCACTAAATTCTGATAATGTTTTTTTTCCAGTTTAGTTATCTTCCAAAAAGGTAATCTAGTAAAAAAACTAAGAGCAGCTATAATTCTTTTCATACATATAAAAGAATAAGATTAACAAAATACGAATAAATAATTGGTGTAAACTATTATTCTCCCTATTAAAAATATTTTGTTATTTTGGCGTTTTGAAAGTTATTCATTTCATTAATCATATTGACAGCAGACTGTATAATAGGGAAAGCACATAAAGCCCCGGAACCTTCCCCCAGTTTAAGTCCAAGATTAAGAATGGCCTTCACTCCCAATGCGTCAAGCATAATCTTATGCCCAGCTTCATCCCCCGAATGACAGAAAATCATATAATCCAAGGAATTAGAATCCAGTTGATAAGCGGCAAGCGCACATGCTGTCATTATAAAGCCATCAACAAGTACAATCATATTCTTTTCAGCAGCTCTCAACATAGCACCAATAGCGGCAACCATTTCAAACCCTCCAAACCATCTTATGATTTCCTTGGCATACTCTGGAAAGAATGGCCTTTCAGCCCGAGTACTTGGTATATTCCATTCTTGTGGAGTCACAAAAGGTGTAGCCGAATCAATACCAGCCATGACAAAGAAATTTTTAATAGCCCGGCATAATATATCAAACTTGTGTTTTACCCCATCTTCATTTAAACCAGAACCCGCACCAACACATTTGTCAAAAGGAATGTTTTCGAAGAAATACATCCATATAGATGAGGGCGATGTGTTTGCTATTCCCATTTCTCCAAGAATGATAAGATTAGCACCTTCATTTTCACAAATGTCGACCATGTCCATACCATGTTTCAACGCCACTTCAAATTGTTGTTCGGTCATAGCCGGTCCAAGAAGAAAATCATCCGTGCCATAAGCAATTTTCCGGTTTACAATCTCCAACAAGTCGTTATCATCTTCATTAAAGTCATAGTCTACTCCAACATCAACTAAGTGCATTTTTATCCCATGTTGCCTACAAAACATATTACAGCCTCCCCCACCCTTGGCGAAATTTTTCATTTGTTGCCAAGTGACCTCTCTTGGAGATTTGCTAACCCCTTCTCTTTCGACACCATGGTCACCTCCGAAAAGTATTAACGACGGATTAGAGATTGAAGGAGTAAGGGATTTTTGAATAAGTCCAATTTTCATTGCAATATGCTCCAACATACCTAGAGAATTCAACGGTTTGTTTAGATTATCAATCTTATCTTTTAATAATTTGGCAAACGACTTGTCAATAGGAGAAATATTGAAATTCATTACAAAAAATATTTAACAGTATAGCTTTATTTAATTTTAACAGGTATTCCGGACACCATAAAAACAACTTCGTCAGCATATTGAGCAACAAATTGATTCATCCATCCTTCAACATCAGTAAATTTCCGTTGAATATGATTATCGCTCACCCCACCTGATCCAATTTCATTTGTTACAAAAATGAATGTAGCATTTTGTCTGGTGAACAACTTGAACTCATTTTTAAGCAAATTTAGAGTTTTTTCTACATGCAAAGCATCGTCCTTAGCCGATTTCAGGCTATCCGCCTGTAAATCAAAAAAGAAATTAGTTGCCCATAAAGTAATACAATCAATAACCACAACCCTCCCTTCAACGTCAATCTTCGACAGGTGCTTTTCCTCTTCTATATTTTCCCAGTTATCACCTCTCCTAGCCTTATGCAATTCAACCCGGCTACGGAATTCCTCGTCCCAAATTCTGGAAGTAGCAAGATAAATTGGGTTATCAGAAAGAGATAATGCAAGCTTTTCAGCATAGACACTTTTTCCCGAGCGTTGTCCGCCAGTAATAAGATATATTTTTTTCATATTGCAAAGTTACATAAAAAATCGGATACACGATAAATCGTAATCAACAATTTATATTCTCCTTATGACATAAAGTTGGCGCCACATAAAAATATTCTCGGCATAAAAAATAATTAAAACGCCATAAACGAGAAAACAGAATATAGAGAATAAAGAATTAAAATCTCAAGAAAAAATAATAAATATTTGTTAAATTCGACAATAATGCCTATTTTTGTAAAAACAAATCAGTAATCAACTATTATTAACATAAACTTTATAACCTTATGAAAAGACTATTATTACTATTATCATTAACGTTATTCACCCCGACGTTATTTGCTCAAGGCGTGAATCCAAATCCTTGGGGATTTCAATTCGGCTATGTAAATAAAGGCTGGTCAACAGATATAGACGGCAAAACGATTCATGAGAATCTATGGGGTCAGGAAGACAAGAAGCTTCATGGAATTCAACTTGGTATAACCTATTCTCCCACATTGCCAATAGGTCTTGGTCTTGATACCGGATTGTTTTATGAATGTTATATATCAGAAAGTACAGTCGTTCATGATGCAGGATTTGATGATTTCACAGAACACAATCTTTATATCCCCTTACATGCTCAATATCGAATTCCTATAACCCCCGACTTTTCAATCAGCGTATATGGCGGTATAGGTATGAACTTTGTATTAGAAGGCACCTATAACATTAATGAATACTATTCAGGCTATGACTGGTTCGGTGGGCGTCCATATGGAGGTTCATCCACATATATAGCAGGATATCAAGAATATGACGAAGGAGACTGGCCGAGAAGTTTTAATTTCCAATATGAGGTTGGCTTAAAGTTCCAGATATCGAGTTTCACCATTAATGCCGGCTACGCATGGGGTGCTACCAATCACAAGTTTTATGAAGGTTATGACACGCGCCAAAACAAGCTAAGCATAGGTTTGGGCTATAATTTCAGTCTAAAATGACATGAACAATAAATGATTTGTAATAATGGTTATACTGATAACTATAATCATATATTTCGGAATACTAATGCTGATTTCCCGTCTTGTAGGTCAAGGCGGGAATGATGCTTTTTTTCGGGGCAACCGCCAATCCCCATGGCCTATAGTAGCAGTAGGCATGGTAGGCGCTTCTTTGTCGGGCGTGACCTTTGTGAGTGTGCCAGGTATGATACTCAATGGTGACATGACCTACCTTCAGATGTGCATGGGATTCATTTTCGGCTACATAATCATTTCGTTTGTATTATTGCCCTTATACTACAAACACAAATTAACCTCCATATACAGCTATTTAGGCACACGTTTTGGTAGAACAGCCCGTAAAACAGGCAGTTGTTTTTTTCTTATATCAAAATTAACAGGCGCAGCCGCCCGTCTATATTTGGTATGCTTCATTCTACATGAATATGCATTTAGCGGTCAATTCCATATAGGTAGTTTCAGCCTAAAGCTACCATTTATCGGCGTTGTGCTAGTTACCCTAATATTAATATGGCTATACACGCACAAGAGCGGCATAAAGGCATTAGTATGGACAGACTTTCTTCAGACAATATTTCTATTATTGGCATTAATCCTGATAATATTAGAGGTATCGTCAATGTCGGGAATGAGTCTGTCAGAGTCACTACAAGCCGTTTCAAACGATCCCCATAGTCGTGTCTTTGAATTTAGCGACTGGAGTTCAAAGCATCATTTCTTGAAGCAGTTCTTCAGTGGTATATTTATAGCCATAGTAATGACCGGTTTAGATCAGGATATGATGCAAAAGAACTTGTCCTGCAAAAACTTGCGTTCCGGTCAGAAAGATCTTTGCAGTTATGGAATGGTATTTTTACCTGTAAATTTTCTATTCTTATGCTTAGGTGTTTTACTGTTATTATACTTTAAATCGCACGGGATATTGATTCCCGAAAATGGAGATTCACTCCTCCCAACTTTTATTACAAGTGATGGTGTTGGCGAAAGTGCATTAATATTTTTCAGCATAGGCATCATAGCATCCGCTTTCTCGAGTGCAGATTCAGCCTTAACCGCCCTAACCACATCATTTTGCATAGACATCTTAGAGATAGAAGATTCTGCTAGCCGCTATCACCACAATTCGGAATCAGTCAGGAAACGTGTACATTTAATTATGAGTTTAGTATTTATAATATTTATAGTTATCTTCAAGGCCCTTGACAGTTCAAGCGTGATAGATGCGATATATACAATAGCCGGTTACACTTATGGTCCATTATTAGGTTTATTTAGCTTCGGCATGTTCACTCATCGTTCCACAAAAAACAAGTATATCCCATACATTTGTATAATAAGTCCTGTAACATGTTATATATTAGATACTTTAACATATCATTTATGTGGATACAAATTTGGTTATGAAATGCTAATGTTTAATGGTTTGTTAACCTTCATTGGATTGTATATTTTCAGCACAAATTCCAAACATAAAGCAAAAATGCCGGAAAATGAGACAATTAAGATCCACGCACATTAAGATTTAGGGTAAGTAATTATTATTTAATTATTTATCGATTAATTACGAAGTAAATTATAAAAAAATTATTATAACAATTATTTTTTCCATAGTGATTCCATATATATATAGATTTCCTTTCATTAACAATATTTTTACTATAAAAGTTGTAGAAAAGGATATAAATTCGTAAATTTGCAAAATAAAGAGGAACGTCATAAAATGCTATATTTCAACAATGAAACAAACCATATTACATATATTATCCCGTTTTAAATATATCATTGCATTTGGCATATTCGTAGTGTTCATAGGTTTTGTTGGTGAGCACAGCATTATAAACCGCATACGTCAGAAAAGCGAGATATCAAGTTTAAAAAACAAAATTGCTTCAGAACGCGATCGTTTTGTTTCGGACTCATTAGCATTTATTTCATTACAAAAGGATCCTGAAACCGTGAGAAAGATAGCAAGAGAACATTATTATATGAAAAATTCCGGTGAGGATGTATTCATGATTTCAGATTCCTCAGAAGAGGAAGAATAAAGCCAACAGTTAATTATTCTCATTGAGTTGTCAGATACTTTCATTTACATCTCTTAAACAAAAAACAATTGTTATAGAATCGGATTGCAAACATAAAACCAGAAAATTTGGAACGAGGCCAATCACCTACCAGAAAACAATGAACTCAAATCGCTTTATACACAATGCCGGATTAATATTAATACTATTTACAGCCTTTATAATGTTAGTATTACTAAAGCAATCAACTATTATCAGAATACTATTCAGCATAGGTGTATTAATGTTATTAGCAGGTAGATTTACAGGTAAAAGCAGTGAATATTCCTTATACCGCAAATCAAAGTCGAACCTAACAATACATCGTCTATACCTCCAGCGATTAATAGGTTCATGTATATTAGTTCTTTCAATAGCGCTGCTGTTTCTGCCCCAAGGATTTTATTGGGGTTATTATATACGCAAGTCATTTTGGTTTATTCCTTTTTTAATTTTTTGCGTAATAGAGGTATATACGGTTTTCCGACTTTCATCATTAGAACATAAAAATAATCATTAAAAACAGCAATAATTATATTAAAATTCATTTATTTATTGTTACAAAAAACAAAAAGCATTATCTTTGCAAAAGATTAGTTAGACTCTATCAAAAAGAATACGATTATTAAGAAATAGAGAGTAAAAAACGGTAAAAATTGTTTTTAGCATTTTCCATTCTCACAACAAGGAATTTATAATTATCTCTACAGTGATGTAGAAATCCAGAACCTAAATAGTCAAAAGAACATGGAATTAAGTCCTTTGACGGCAGTTTCCCCTATAGACGGCCGTTATAACAGCAAAACGACCTTATTGTCGTCGTATTTTTCAGAATATGCGTTAATAAAGTATCGTATTCGTGTAGAAATCGAATATTTCATTAGTTTATGTGAACTTCCTTTGCCAGAGCTCAAAGAAGTAGATACTACATTATTTCCAATATTACGCAAAATATACGAAGAATTCAGTGTTGAAGATGCATGTCGTGTAAAAGAGATAGAATCAATAACCAATCACGATGTAAAGGCGGTTGAATATTACATAAAGGAGCAGTTTGACAAATTGTCGGATTTGTCTGAATATAAAGAGTTTATTCATTTCGGTCTCACGAGTCAGGATATAAACAACACCTCTGTACCTTTATCCATCAAAGAAGGTTTAGAAGATGTGTTGTATCCTTTATATGAAGAATTGATAAGTCAGTTGGATGAATATTCGCTCTTATGGTCAGATGTAGCAATGTTAGCCAAGACTCACGGTCAGCCAGCCTCGCCCACTCGTTTAGGAAAAGAGATTAAAGTGTATTCATATCGTCTTCAAGAGCAATACTCACAATTACGCTCCTGCAAGATAAGCGGCAAATTCGGAGGTGCAACCGGTAATTTCAATGCACACCATATAGCTTATCCGACTTATGATTGGGCGTCTTTCGGTAATCATTTTTTAAAAGACAAATTAGGTATTATCCGCGAAGAATATACAACTCAAATATCCAATTATGACAATTTAGGCGGTTTATTAGACTGCATTCGTAGAATAAATACGATAATCATAGATTTGGACCGAGACTTTTGGATGTATGTTTCAATGAATTATTTCAAGCAGAAGATAAAGTCGGGTGAAGTTGGTTCCAGTGCAATGCCCCATAAGGTAAATCCAATAGATTTCGAGAATAGCGAGGGTAATTTAGGCATATCGAATGCCCTTTTAACCCATTTAAGCCAGAAATTACCGATAAGTCGTCTTCAAAGAGATTTGACAGATTCAACAGTATTGCGAAATGTAGGTGTTCCTTTAGCTCATACTGTAATCTCAATCCAAAGCACATTAAAAGGTCTTCGCAAACTATTACTCAATGAATCAGCAATAAATGCAGATCTTCAGAATGCATGGGCTGTATGTGCAGAAGGCATCCAGACGATATTGCGCAGAGAGGGCTATCAGTCGCCATATGAAACACTTAAGGCTCTCACTCGCACAAATTCAACGATAAGCGAGGAGAGCATTTACGAATTTATCGAAAGCCTCAACCTGTCAGCAGAGGTGAAAAAAGAACTACATCAAATACGTCCTGAAACATATACAGGTATTTAAAACTCCAATATTAAATTACATACAAAGTTATTATACATAATAAAAACAAATAAATATCCGCGAGGATAAAATATTAACGCATTAAATTACAATAATTTATGAACGAATTTGAAGAAATGCAGGGAGAAATATCTGCAGAAATGAGAAAAAAGATGGATAACAAAGAAGGACACACCTCATTCCGTCCTCAATATGGTTCGGATTCTAACAATAACACACAACGTCCACGCCGTCCAAGATTTAACCATAGCGACCATAATTATCAGCTTTCTCGCGAACAAGGTTTCCGTCCAGAAGGCTTCAGCCGCCCAGGTGATGATTACAGGTCGAATTACAATAATCGTGCCCAATACAACAATAGCCGCGGAGGATTTGACAGTCCTAATGACGACACATCATATCACCGCTCCGGATACAATAATCAACGTGGCGGTTATGGTCAGCAACGTGGCGGTTACGGCCAGCAACGCGGTGGCTATAGTCAGCAACGCGGAGATTACGGCCAACAACGCGGCGGTTACGGTCAGCAACGCAGCGGTTATGGTCAACAGCGCGGAGGATATGGTCAACAGCGTGGAGGATATAGTCAACAGCGTGGAGGTTATGGCCATCAAAGAAACAGCTATGGTTCTCGTCCATCACGTAATAGCAATTATGATCCAAATGCAAAATATTCTATGAAAAAACGCATAGAATATAAAGAGTATTTGGAAGACCCAGATGCACCAATCCGTCTGAACCGTTATTTAGCCAATGCCGGTGTGTGTTCACGTCGGGAAGCCGACCAATACATCCAAGCAGGAGTAGTAAAAGTGAATGGTGAGGTTGTGACTGAATTAGGCAGTAAAGTGCTTCGAACAGACACAGTTCACTTTCAGGATCAATTAGTAAACATAGAGAAGAAAGTATATGTTTTATTGAATAAGCCAAAGGATTATGTTACGACAAATGAAGACCCTCAGGCACGCAAGACGGTGATGGATTTGGTGAAAAACTGTTGCAAAGAACGTATATACCCAGTAGGTCGCTTAGACCGTAACACGACAGGTGTATTATTGTTCACAAACGACGGTGATTTAGCCTCCAAGTTAACTCATCCTAAATTTTTAAAACAGAAAATTTACCATGTGTTCCTTGACAAGAAATGCACAGCCAACGACTTACAGCAAATAGCAGACGGCATCATGTTGGAAGATGGTGAAATTCATGCAGACGCTATAAGCTATGCCTCAGACACAGACAAGAAGCAGGTAGGAATTGAAATCCATTCCGGCAAAAACAGAATAGTTCGTCGCATATTTGAATCTTTAGGCTATCGCGTGTTGAAATTAGACCGTGTGATGTTTGCCGGTTTAACTAAAAAAGGTTTAAAGCGAGGTGACTGGCGTTTTTTGACAGAACAAGAAGTAGCAATGCTTCATATGGGCAGTTATAAATAAAGATAAGTTTATAGCATTATAATGATGTTTTTAATAACAACGACATAATTGAATTAAAATAACCGAAAATAAACAAATCGAAAAACTAATGAAACGAGTAAAGGTAATCGATGTATTACAACGTCAAGATTATGGCAATGAAGTAACCGTATGCGGTTGGGTCCGCACTAAGCGTGGTTCCAAATCTGTAAATTTCATAGCAATCAATGACGGTTCCACAATAAACAACGTACAAATAGTTGCCGATGCGGAGAAATACGACGAAGTGCTGAAACAGATAACCACAGGAGCCTGTTTAAAGGTTCGAGGCATCTTGACAGAGAGTATAGGTTCAGGCCAGCAAGTGGAATTACAGGCCACAGAGATAGAGTTGCTTGGCAGTTGTCCGACCGACTATCCGATGCAGAAGAAGGGTCAGAGTTTTGAATTCATGCGTCAACATGCCCACATGCGTCTTCGCACCAACACCTTTGGTGCCGTGATGCGTATCCGTCATAACATGGCGATAGCAATTCACAAATTTTTCCACGACAAAGGTTTCTTTTATTTCAACACCCCAATAATAACGGCAAGTGACTGTGAAGGAGCTGGAGAGATGTTTCAGGTGACGACAAAGAACCTCTATGACTTGAAGAAAGACGAAAACGGGCAGATCATATACGATGACGATTTCTTCGGCAAGATGACCAGCTTGACAGTATCTGGTCAGTTAGAAGGAGAATTAGGAGCCACGTCATTAGGTCAGATATATACCTTCGGTCCGACTTTCCGTGCAGAAAATTCCAACACCCCTCGCCATTTGGCAGAATTCTGGATGATAGAGCCAGAGGTTGCTTTCATGGACAAGGAGGAGTTGATGGATTTGGAAGAAGAATTTATCAAATATTGTGTACGCTGGGCATTAGAGAATTGCCGTGACGACTTGGCCTTCATGAACAAGATGATAGACAAGGGTTTGATAGAACGTTTGGAATCAGTGGTATCGACAGATTTTGTACGTTTAACTTATACTGAGGGGATCAAGATTTTAGAAAAAGCCGTATCAAGTGGTAAGAAAAAATTTGAATTCCCTATATCTTGGGGTTCTGATTTAGCAAGCGAGCATGAGCGCTATTTAGTAGAAGAGCATTTTAAGAAGCCTGTCATAATGACTGATTACCCTAGTGAGATAAAATCGTTCTACATGAAGCTGAACGATGATGGCAAGACGATGCAAGGCACAGATGTGTTATTCCCTCAGATAGGTGAAATCATAGGTGGTTCAGTTCGTGAAGCAGATTACGACAAACTTATGCATGAAATTGAAGTTCGTAATATCCCAATGAAAGACATGTGGTGGTATTTAGATACCCGTAAATATGGAAGTTGTCCACATGCGGGATTTGGTTTAGGTTTTGAGCGTTTGATATTGTTCGTGACCGGAATGCAGAATATCCGTGATGTAATACCATTCCCACGTACTCCAAAGAGTGCTGAATTTTGATTCTGTTTATATATTGCTAATAAATATCCGAGAGAGTATACGTCAGATATACTCTCTTTTTCTATTTATTTAGGAGAGAACTACCAAAAAAAAACAAATAATAACAAATTAAAGCTAATTAACAGGTAAGAAGTATTTAAAAAAGCAAAAAAATTTTGCCAAACAATAAAAAAAAACTATTTTTGCATAAATAAGACAAAAAGAAATCATCCAAACTATTTATTAACTAATTAATTAACTTAATCATGAAACATCGTTTACTATTTACCCTATTATTGGGTGGAATGGCTTTAGGCGCTTCAGCTCAGGACTACACGATTGTGGAAGACCTGACATCGAAGTTGACTAACGCCGATTTCAGTATGGACACTCCTGTGGAGACGATAATCCGTACTTACGATTATGACATGCCAGACAACGGAGCCGGTTCAGGAGAGGACGGCGCCAAGGGTTTGTTTGGCATGCAGCCAGTAGTAGGCTGGACAGCCTCACATCCTACCGACAACACAAAAGTTTCAACTGGCTCAGACGACGCTAATGCACGTAAAGACGGTTTGAATGCAAAGGCTGCCGGTGTATTTGCCTATGACGACGAGTCGGGCGAAGAACTTCCCGGCTTAGGTGGTGCTGCATACACCCCACCATTCTTAGAGTCAACTTTAACGGGCAATGCTTTAGGAATAGTAGCTGTATGGGGGTCAGACATATCTTATACCCAATCAGTGGATTTACCATCCGGTGCATACATGCTGGTGATGACAGTATATAACCAAGCCGGAACAGGCGAGTTGAAAAATAACTTCGGTTATATCGTTAATGACGAGACAAAATACATGTCAACTGCTAAAACCTATGCAGTAGGAATGTGGGAGACAGACACAGTGGTATTTCGTCTGACAGACGCGACCAGCGGAAAGGTATCTCTCGGTTTTTCATTCGGTAGCGGTTCAGGTTCAGCCCCTCACCTCTTTATTGACAATGTGAAGCTGTATAAAATAGACGAGAATGAGCTGATACAAGAAGAGATAAATAAGAAGAAGGAAGAGCTTTATGCCCAAATAGAGCTTGGTCGCGGTTATGGTGTAGATGTCAGTGAAGCATTAGCAGTATACAACAACCCAAATGCCACAATGGCAGAAGTAGAAGCAGCCATAGCTAAGCAGAAGGAGCTCAACGAAAGTGGTGTGACAGACCTGTCAGAGGCATTCATCACCAACCCACATTTTTCTCAGGACGATGCAGTAGTGGGCGGAATATGCACATATGACTATGACTGTTCGAAGAATAACATAGACTTGGCAAACTATAGTGAGCTTCCGGTAACAGGCTGGACACCTGTATACACATCAAACGGTCGTGCTTCAGGTGTATATGCAGTAGGAAGTGACGCTTTCTTAGGCGGAACCGGCTATCTGCCGCCAACAACATTATCAAATGGCGATACAGAAGGCAAAGTATTAGGATTTGTAACATGTTGGGGTATAACAGTACAATACACTCAGCAAGCCACACTTCCAGCCGGCAAATACACATTGACATTATCATATTATAATGTTGGAGGAACAAGAGCCATAAGCAAGAACTTAATAGGTTTCATAGATGATGACGGCAATGAATATCTTGGCAAGAAAACCACATTCACTGTAGGGAGTTGGACCACAGAAGATATAGAATTTGAGTTGACTGAACAAACCAGTGGCTATTTCACATTAGGTTACACCTCTTCAGGTGGTGGTTCAGGTGAAAATCCACACTTCTTTACAGATGGAATTTCCTTAGTATATGTAGGCACCGACGTTGACCCAACATTCCTTGCTCTTCAGGCCGCAGTAGCAAGTGGCAGCAAGCTTCTTGACGAAGACTTCAATGCCGACTTGAAATCCGCTCTTGAAGCAGCCGTAGAAGAAGGTAGAGACTTGATTCGCAGCAGCAGTTCAGACGAAGAGGCCAATCGCGCAGCCACAAGTGCAATAACCAGTAAATTAGCAGATTGTAAATCAAGTATAGAAGCATATGGCCGTTTAGAAGAGTTTGCAAATGGTGATTTGACAGCCGCTCTTGACAAGTATCAAGAGACAGAGCCAGATCTTTATAATGAGATTGACCTGTTGAACGATGAAGTAATGACAGCTCTAGACGAATTCAACATGACCAATGAGGAGATCGACGCGACTATAGCGAAATTACCGGAAATAATCAAGACCTATACTCAAACAGCCTTTGATAATGCAGTAGCCGCAGGCACACAACTTGAGAATGATCTTGACATCACAATTTTGTATGACAACCTGGGCGTTACCTACAGCACAACTGCAGTTCAGGGTAGCAGCGTTCCAGACAAGCAATGGGAATACGGCGATGCATCCAACTTCAAGACTCAATACGGAACTGCTGAAGTATGGAATCAGAGTCCGTTTACAGTAAGTCAGACAATGACAAATATGCCAGCCGGAGTATATACGTTGAAGGTACGAGCTTACTATCGCACATCCGATAATGAAAGCAACTACAACAATTATAATCCAGACAACGACTATGCTTATATATTCGCAGGAAGTCAGAAGACACCTTTGACAAACGTAAATGAGATAGCATCATCCAATGCAGACGAATTCTTGAACAGTGCAGCGGTTGCTGATGGCACCTTATATGTACCAAACAACCAACAGACTGCCAATGCAATCTTTGGAGACAGCAATTATGACTCAAAGCTCTTGAAGAGTGTTCAAACCGTATTAGTAGAGGATGGCGATTTAACCTTCGGAATAACAGCCGACCAGATGGAATCAAACAGCTGGGTTGTATGGTCATCATTCGAACTGTACTATAATGCCCTTGACGGTCATGATCAGTTGATTAATGATGAGTTAGAGGCATTGTTAGCTGTAGCTAATGATTATGTAACAGAAGGCTGTTCCGGTGTGATTGACGTACTTGAGTCCATGGGCGATGCCTATGAAAAAGGCGAGACCGCATTCAGAGGAACTGTAGAAGACCGAATTACAGCCATCAAGAACCTGAAATCCAGCATATCAGAAGCCGACAAGGCAGCAGAACTTGTAGAAGAGCTCAATACAGTACGCGGTTACTTTGAAACACTTCAATCCGAAGCCGAATATACATCAGAAGACCAAACGTTCAGTCAACTTATAGACAATGCCTCCACAGGTATGTATGAATCAAATTCTTCAATTGAGGAAATGATAGATGCATTCCCTTCAACTTGGGCATCCTACGTATTAGGTCAAGACATGAGCAAAGCCAGCGAAGAATCCCCAGTAGATATAAGCGGTATCATATTAAATAATGATTTTGAGATTGAGAATTCAAATTATTGGACAATAGATGACGAAATTGGTAAGAACCAAGGTTATCAAGGCGCTGAATACACCAATGCAGAAGGCGACATTACAGTATCCAAATTCATTGAGGTATGGCGTGAGAAACCAGGATTGCTGAACGACGGTGAAGTAAGCCAAACATTGGCCTCCACTCTTCCTGAAGGTTACTATACTATTGAAGTTGACGGTTTTGCAGTAAACCAGAATGGATTACCTGCAGACGGTTCAGATATCAGCGGTGCCGGATTGATGGTTAAAGTTGGTGAAACGCTCAACTATCAAGACATGGGAGTTAACGCTGATGGAGCATCTCCAACTCACTGGACATTAAGTTTCTATTCAGACGGAGTATCTCCAGTAACAGTAGGTCTTCATGTAGAAGGAACCAACGCCAACTGGTTGGCAGCAGACAATTTCACTCTGAAATTCATTGGCAGCGAAGCACCAACAGGTATAGAAGAAGTTAAAGAGTCTATTGAATCTATAGATTTGAACAATGCCGTTATCTACAATGTTTCAGGCCAACGTCTACAAAACGTACAACGAGGTATCAATATCATCAACGGTAAGAAAGTATTAATCAAATAACCAAATACCATACCCTATTAAAAGCTCCGGAGACCGATCCGGAGCTTTTTTGTGTTATAGAACATAATTTGAATAAAATATTATATAAAAATAATGTGTAATTTTGTAAAGTTAAAAGCAGGGTCAATCGGCTCTGCGATATATTATTGTAACTACCTATAACACAAATTATTAACAAAATACTAATAATTATGAAAATTTACCCAACCAAAGACATCAAGAACATTGCCTTGCTTGGCAATAAGGGAGCAGGTAAAACGACATTGACCGAGTCCTTGCTCTTTGAAGTAGGCGCTATCAGCCGAAAAGGTCATGTATCCCAAAAGAACACCGTAAGTGACTATTTTCCAGTAGAGAACGAATATGGTTATTCCGTATTCTCGACAGTGTTTCACACGGAATACAACAACAAGAAATTAAATTTCATTGACTGTCCAGGAAGTGACGACTTTATAGGAGCAGCTTTGACAGCCATGACAGTAACAGATACCGCCATAATTGTAGTTAACAATCAATTCGGTCCTGAAGTAGGCACTCAGAATCATTTCCGTTCAACTGAGAAGTTGGGCAAGCCTGTAATATTCCTCTTAAACCAATTAGATGCTGAAAAGAGCGATTACAACCAATCGGTAGAACGTCTTCGTGAGGTATTTGGTTCAAAGGTAGTTCAGATTCAGTACCCAATAAATGAAGGTCCATCATTTAACACCCTGATAGACGTGTTGCTCATGAAGCAATTACGCTGGACTAAGGATGGCGGTGATCCAATAATAGAAGATATTCCTTCATCAGAAATAGACAAAGCCACAGAGCTTCACCATGCATTAGTAGAGGCAGCCGCAGAGAATGACGAAGGTTTGATGGAGAAATTTTTCGAGACAGAAGAGTTAAGCACCGATGAATTACGTGAAGGAATTCGTAAGGGTTTGATTAGTCGTGGTATGTTCCCAGTATTCTGTGTAAGTGCAGAAAAAAACATTGGAGTACGCCGTTTGATGGAATTCTTGGGCAATGTAGTTCCATTTGTAGACGAGATGCCAAATGCATTAACACGTAGCGGTGAAGAAATTGCCCCTGATTCAAATGGTCCTACAGCATTATATTTCTTCAAGACAGCCAATGAGCCCCATATTGGCGGTGTTCAATATTTCCGCGTAATGAGCGGCAAGGTTCATGAAGGTGATGATTTAACCAACATAGACCGCGGTAGCAAAGAGCGCATAGCCCAGTTATACGTATGTGCCGGAGCAAACCGTACAAAGGTAGAAGAGTTGGTAGCCGGCGACATAGGTTGCTCAGTAAAACTGAAAGATGTTCGCACCGGTAACACCTTAGTCGGCAAAGATTGTGATTATGCATTTGACTTAGTAAAATATCCAGAGCCACGCTACATACGTTCAGTAAAGGCAGAGAACGAATCAGACAGTGAAAAGATGATGAGTGCGATTCAGAAGATGTCTCAAGAAGATCCGACATGGGTACTTGAACAGAGTAAAGAATTGCGTCAGACATTGATAAAAGGTCAAGGCGAATTCCACCTTCGCACATTGAAATGGCGTTTAGAGAATAATGAAAAGATAAAGGTGGTATACGACGAGCAAAAGATTCCTTACCGTGAGACAATCACGAAAGCCGCTCGTGCAGACTATCGTCACAAGAAGCAATCAGGAGGTGCCGGCCAATTTGGCGAAGTTCACCTAATAGTTGAGCCATATAATGAAGGCGATCCAGATCCGACAGTATATCGTTTTAACGGTCAGGAATTCAAGGTGTCTTTGAAAGGCAAAGAAGAGATAGATTTGGAATGGGGCGGAAAGCTTGTATTCATCAACAGTGTAGTCGGCGGAGCGATAGACACACGTTTCATGCCAGCCATATTAAAAGGAATCATGGGTAGAATGGAACAAGGTCCTTTGACAGGCAGTTATGCCCGCGATGTACGTGTAGTAGTATACGACGGAAAGATGCACCCGGTAGATTCCAACGAACTTTCCTTCATGTTGGCCGGTAGAAATGCATTTAGCGATGCCTTCAAGCAAGCAGGTCCAAAGCTTCTTGAGCCAATATATGATGTAGAAGTATTAGTTCCTAGCGACAAGATGGGTGACGTTATGAGTGACTTGCAGGGTCGTCGTGGTATGATAATGGGTTCTTCAAGCGAGAATGGATATGAAAAGCTTCAAGCCAAAGTACCATTAAAAGAACTTGCCAACTACTCTACTTCCCTATCTTCCATAACAGGCGGTAGAGCATCCTTCACTATGAAGTTCTCGACTTATGAACTCGTGCCAACAGATGTTCAGAACCAGCTGATAAAGGAATTTGAGGCACAGAATAAAGATGAAGACTAAAAGAGATAAATTTTAGTATTCAAAATGTTTGAGGAGTTAAATTTTAGCTTCACAAATAAGCAACTAAAAAATCGGCAAATGTTAAATTTGCCGATTTTTTTTATAATTTTAAGAAAAAAAGTTATTAAATATTATACAAAATTCAATAGTTTTGCGTTACTTTGTGGAAAGAGAATCCAAATACATTATTCCATATTTATAAAATAATTAATGTAGTCGTTACTCTTCAGTCCCAATTATAATATAACACAAAAACGTGAATAAGCGTACAATAATCATATTAGCAATAGTGATGGGCGTATCGTTCGTAAGCCTTTTGGTAATGCAATTAGGCTACGTTGAAGATATAGTCACCATCAGGCGTGAGAATTTCACGATTTCAGTAAATCGTGCCTTAAACTCCGTAAGTCACAACATGGAGATAATAGAGACAGCGCAATACATGGAAGACCGCTCCAGTATTTTTAACGGTATGAGCACGGCTGTAGATTCTGTTTTAGAGCAAAACGACAGCATATCACCCTCTCGCAGCATAAGCATAAAAACCAACAATTACACTAATTATACAAAGAATGACTATACGGATTTGGACAAGGAGTTGATAACTCGCCATGTGACCCAGTACATATCCCCTGATTCTGCAATATTTCAACAGTATATGCACAAGCACGCTCTAATTGACACTTTAATAATGACAGTGTTATACACAGCTAAAGACCGTCCATTAGGCGACCGTTTAGATTTTGCCAAACTGGGTCAGAACCTGAATTCCGAATTGACAGCCAATTCCGTAGACTTGCTTCATCATTTTGCAGTATACACAAACAACAACCGTTTAATTTACAAATGTTCTTGCTACGAAGAGCCAGAAGGAAGTTACAGTTTCAGCCAACAGCTCTTTAAATTTGATCCGGCAGAGAACCAAGGCGTCTTGAAAGTTGTATTTCCAGATGCCCGCAGTTATATGTTCAGTTCAGTAGGTTTCATAATACCTTCAATAGTATTTACCTTTATTCTTCTGATTACATTCATTGTGACAATGATTCTCGTATTTCGCCAGAAGAAACTATCAGAGATGAAGAATGACTTCATAAATAACATGACTCATGAATTCAAGACTCCGATTTCATCAATATCACTAGCCTCTCAGATGTTAGGTGATTCAAGCGTTCCCAAGACTCCTAAATTAACCAACCGCTTGATAGAAACGATAAATGTCGAGACAAAACGTCTTCGTTTTCAGGTGGAAAAAGTGTTACAATTGTCAATGTATGAAAACCAGAAGGCCAACCTAAATATGGTAGAGTTGAACATAAACGAACTTATATCCGGTGTAATTCATACATTCACATTAAAAGTAGAAAAAAACGGAGGAAAGATTGTATCCCATCTTAAAGCTAAGAACGCCATAATCCTGGCCGACGAGATGCATTTAACCAATGTGATATTCAATCTAATGGACAATGCCGTTAAATACAAACGTGACGATTCTCAATTAGAGCTAACCGTATCAACCCGCAACAGCTCCAAACATCTCTATATAACCATAGCCGACAACGGTATAGGAATAAAGAAAGATGACTTGAAAAAGATATTTGAGAAGTTCTATCGTGTTCATACCGGCAACAGACACGATGTTAAAGGCTTCGGTTTAGGTTTAGCATACGTAAAGAAGATAATAACCGACCATAATGGAACCGTACACGCCGAGAGTGATTATGGAATAGGTACTAAATTCATAATAAAATTGCCGTTGTTAATGGAAGAATAGAATTGAATTACCATTTAGCTCAATATAATCGTGTATTGTGCCAAAATCAGGAATAAACTCAACATAAAAGAAAATAAAAACCAATTAAAATTATAAGCTTATGGAAGAAAAATTTGAAGATGTAAAGATTTTACTATGCGAAGATGACGAAAATTTAGGCATGTTGCTTCGCGAATATCTTGAAGCCAAAGGTTTTGAAGTGGACCTGTGTGTAGATGGTGAGGAAGGATACGATTCCTTCTGCAGCAACAAATACGACTTGTGCATATTAGACGTGATGATGCCCAAGATGGACGGATTCACTTTAGCAGGTAAAATCAGAGAATTGAACTCAGACGTACCATTCATATTCTTAACAGCCAAAACTCTTATAGAAGATATCCGTTCAGGTTTTGAGATTGGCGCAGACGACTACATAACGAAGCCATTCCGGATGGATGTTGTAGTACTTCGTATAGAAGCCATATTAAGACGAGTACGCGGCAAGCAAAACAAGAATGAAGTAGTACGCATGATAGGCAAGTACACATATGACACCCAGAAGCAGATGCTAACAATAGGCGATGAAGAAAAGAAGCTTACTACAAAAGAAGCTGAATTATTGACATTGCTGAGCAACAAGGTAAATGAATTGTTGCCACGTGAATATGCTCTAAAGGCGATATGGATAGACGACAATTACTTCAACGCCCGTTCAATGGATGTATATATTACCAAACTACGCAAGCATCTTAGTCTGGATCCCAATGTAGAGATATTGAATGTTCACGGTAAAGGATATAAACTTGTGATTTCAAATAATGAATCAGAGGCATGATTGCTCTCCCAAACAATGTCTGTGATATTATCATAGACATACAAGATTCATATTTCGTTTAAAGAACAAAAAAACAGGTGGTCAATCCACCTGTTTTTCTATTATAATATATAATAATAAAACCAAATAATTATTTTACTACAGTATCCTCAATATTAGCTTTCACCGTAGTATCCTCACTAATAATTTTCTGAGCCAAAGGCTTTGTATTGCTTGTTAAGATCTGATTATTTGCAGTTTCATCCTCTTCTTCATCATCAAGTGGAAGTTTTTTGTTAAGAATGATATGGAGTGCAAGTCCTCCAAGAATACAAAGGAGAGAAAGAGAAATAAACCAGTTGAAAGGTTGATCCAACAAGAAATTAAGCTGTGGAATAAAAGTTGCTAAAACAGCCAGACACGCTCCAAAAAGCGTAAGTAAAATTCCGAAAAGTTTTTTGGTGTTCATTTTTATATATTTTTTATTAATCTATTCAGAAGAATTAAAAAAACAATAGTATTAACTACAAATTCACATAGTTTTTGCAAAATAACAATATTTTTATGTAAAAACGAAATATTTTTAATATTATTTTTCACAAAGAGCAAAAAAAAGGTTATAAATAGTTGAAAATCGCGAAAAAAGTTGTAAATTTGCAGTCGATTTTTCGAGTTATCAGAAATTAAGCTATCAAATTCGAAAGACGCAAGAATAAACAAACAATTTTAATTATTAACCAAAGCATTATGAATCAGTACGAAACCGTTTTCATTTTAACTCCCGTTTTGTCTGACGAACAGATGAAGGAAGCGGTAGAAAAGTTCAAAGGCATCTTAAGTGATGCATCCGCTGAAGTATTCAGCGAGGAGAACTGGGGTCTGAAGAAACTCGCTTATCCAATTGAGAAGAAGTCAACCGGCTTTTATGTGATGTTGGAATATAAAGCAAACCCCTCAGTGATTAAGAATTTTGAATTACAATTACGTCGTGATGAGCGCGTACTTCGTTTTTTAACCGTGAAGAACGAGAAATATGCCGCTCAATATGCAGAGAAGCGTCGTAATAAATTAGGTAAAAAAGAGGAGGCTTAATTATGGCAGGACAACCAAGCGAAATTCGTTATTTGACTCCAACTACAGTTGATGTCAAGAAAAAGAAGTATTGCCGTTTCAAGAAGAGTGGCATAAAATACATTGACTACAAAGATCCTGAATTTTTGAAGAAGTTTTTGAATGAGCAAGGTAAGATATTACCACGTCGTATAACAGGTACATCATTAAAATACCAGCGTCGTGTAGCTCAAGCCGTAAAACGTGCACGTCACTTGGCACTTCTTCCATTTGTAACAGACTTGATGAAATAAGGAGGGCCCACAGAATGAAGATAATATTGAAACAAGATGTCCTTGGTTTAGGTTACAAGGACGAGATACTGACAGTAAAAGACGGCTATGGCCGCAATTATCTGTTGCCTAAGGGTTTAGCAGTATTGGCTACTCCAAAAGCAGAGAAGGCCTTGGCAGAAGAGTTGAAACAGCGTGCTCACAAGATAGCAAAGATCAAGTCAGACGCAGAAGCAACTGCAAAGCGTTTTGAAGGTGTAAGTTTGACTTTGCAAGCCAAAGTATCAGAAGGTCGCAACATCTATGGTAGTATAGGAGCACCACAGTTGGCCGAAGCTTTAGCAGCACAGGGTTTGGAAGTACATCCGAAACAGATTGCATTCCGCTCAGTAAAGGAACTTGGCAACTATACAGCAACTATTAACTTCCATCGTGAGGTATCAGTAGAAATTCCATTTTCAATTGTTAATGAAAACGGTGAAGTAGCTCCAAAGAAAGAGAAGCCAGCTCCTGTTTCAGAAGCAGAAGCAGAGCCATCCACAGAAGTGGAGCCATTGACAGACGAAACAGTTGAGGCAGAAGAATCAACAGCTGAAACTGCAGAATAAAACAGATTAAAAAAATATACTATTAAAACATCCGTTCATGCCAATATGAACGGATGTTTTATTATATACACAATCCTATTAATTAAATACACAATCCAGTTTGGGAAATACACAATTAAGTTAATGACTCAAAAATAAGTTATTATCAAATGGTAATTTATCAAAAGTTTTTCTTCTTTTAAAATAATATTGCCATATAATTGAGAAGTCACACAATTTTGATTTATTTTGTACTTTAAATTTCTTGATATTCATTCTTTTATCAAGCAATTTGTTTTTTAACTTATTAAAATCTTTTCTAGCTTTAAAAACAGATTTGCAATTAGGCAGGTCCCCTTTAATAAAGAAAGAGCAAGCCGCTATTAAATCGAGGCATTTCCTAATTCTCATCACGCGTTTTAAATCATTATCATCTAAATTTTTAAACAGCATAATAAGATTATTCCTGAAATTAAGATATGTTTTTCTGGGATTTCCTTGATTTAATGACGCTCCCCCTAAATGATAAACCCTGGAACAAGGCAAGGCCATAATTTTCTTACCTGCAGCCCTCAATCTCCAACACAGATCAATTTCTTCCATATGGGCAAAAAAATCATCGTCCAATCCACCCACATTCCAGAAATCATCTTTTCTTACAACCAAAGCCGCCCCTGAGGCCCACATAACTTCAGCCGGTTGATCATATTGCCCGTTGTCCATTTCGACCGTTGCCAGGATCCTTCCTCGACAAAAAGGGAATCCATATTTATCTATAAATCCTCCAGCAGCTCCGGCATACTCAAAAAATTGAGGTTGTTTTAGCGATAGAAGTTTTGGTTGACAAGCAGCGACATCGATATTATTGTCCATGAACTCTAAAATAGGAGTAATCCACATGTTGTCCTTAATCTCCACATCAGAATTAAGTAAGACATAATATTCCGCATCAATTTGTTTTAAAGCCGTGTTATATCCTTTGGCAAAACCGAGATTTTGTTTCAAACAAATAATGGGAATATCGGGGAATTCTGCTTTTAGCATGTTGACAGAATCATCAGTAGAACCATTGTCAGCAACTATAACCTCTACCCCATTCATTTTTGAATTATTTATAACAGATGGCAAATAAGATTTCATCATATCAGCACCATTCCAATTCAATATAACAATAGCAGCCTTCATACAATAATTCCTTTCACACATTGTTTTCGTTGATTATATTCAATCAGTTTGACATTCTGAATAGAATTAAACATGTTGGGATTAACCCGAGTATATACTTTAATATAATTGTCTGTAAACCCAGACATAACAGGCTTGTTATCAGAATGCTCAAACAGCACAGGTCTTACAGACCCCAAGAATTGGTTATAAAACTCTGCAGTCTTTCTGTCAGACAACTCGAGAAGTTTCAGGCATCTATCATGTTTCTCTTCAGGTTTTACAGTATATGGAATCATTAACGCTTTAGTACCAGGCCTTTCGCTATATGTAAACACATGTAATTGAGAAATCGGCAATTCATTAATAAATCGGTATGCCTCTTCAAAGTACTCCGGTTTTTCCCCTCTGCATCCAACCATTACATCTACACCAATAAAAGCATGAGGCATGAATTGTTTTACCATTTCTATCTTCCTTCTGAAAAACTCCGTATTGTATTTTCTTTTCATCAATTTAAGAACTTCATCCGAGCCACTTTGAAGTGGTATATGAAAATGTGGCATAAATTTTTCAGAATCGGCACAAAAACGTATAATGTCTTCAGTCAAAAGGTTGGGCTCGATGGAAGATATTCTGAATCTTTTAATATTCTGCACTTTATCCAAATTTTGAATAAGCTGCAAAAAACTCTCCCCCGTAGACCTGCCGAAATCTCCGGTATTAACGCCGGTAATAACAATTTCCAAGCCACCCTCATCAGCAACATTCTCAGCCTGTCTGATGATAGACTCAATACTTCCATTTCGACTTCTTCCCCTGGCAAATGGAATAGTGCAATAGGTACAGAAGTAGTTGCAGCCATCCTGAACTTTAAGAAAATACCTAGTTCTATCACCATGTGAACATGAAGGGAAGAAAGATTCATCCTTTTCAGAGTCGGATAATTCGTAATTCCTAACAGGTTTGTTACCTGTCATAGCGTCAAGGATAAGAGGAATAACCTGATTCTTATGCTCGGCGCCAACTATAATATCCACTCCATTAATATTGCTTATAAGTTTGTGGCTGATTTGTGCATAACATCCAGTGACAACTATTAAAGCGTCAGGGTTGTTTCTGATGATCTTTTTAATAGCTTGCCGTCCTTTTCTGTCAGCCACTTCAGTTACAGTACAGGTATTAACGATGCAAATATCAGCAGGCTCATCCTTTTGAGCGTCTTTTACACCAAAATTTCTTAATTGCGAGACTATAAAAGACGATTCTGCAAAGTTGAGTTTACACCCTAACGTAAGGAAGCGTACAGTTTTTCCGGCAAGGATGTTTGTATCAATCATATAAACACTATTAAAAACAAAATAAAATACAAAGAAATACAAAGTTATGAAAAAAAAGTTTATAAATGTTTATTTAATACAAATGATTAAGAAAAAAATCGTAAATTCGCATAAAATTACAAAAAGCACAAAAGACATATGAAAAAAACATTTTGCATAATTTCAAGCATATTCATATTATCATCAGCATGCTTGATATCAGCCCAGACAGCCCCAATAACAGTACGAGAGCTGCCGTCAATAAACTTAAAAAAACACATTCCATCTGGAAGCTATAGTGGTATAACGCGTATTAGCGGAGATTTATATGCCGTTGTTTCAGATTCCGAAACTCGAGACGGGTTCTATCTGTTTAATATCAGATTAGACGAAGAAAGCGGTGAGTTGTTATCAATAGAGAACTCAGGTTTTTACAGTTCCCAAAGTTCCGGTCGAGATTCCGAATGTGTAGCCTATAACAGCAAACGAGGTACAATATATGTAGGTGGTGAGAAGAACAACAGCATAGTAGAATATGATATACGCGGAAATTCAACCGGTTCGAGGAGCAGTAATTTATTTCCTTACAGTCGTGCTAACTTAGGTATGGAATCCTTATGTTATGACCCATCCACTAACATGCTATGGAGCATAAGCGAAAGCACATTAAGCAGCGACAATGAGGGCAATTATTCAACAGCCACCAATGGCGTTTCAAACATGTTGCGATTAACATGTTTTGATACCAATTTCAAGAAAGTTCGCGAATATGCTTACCTTATGGACAGTCCAGAGAACATGAAAAAAGCTAGCCGTTATGCAATGGGCGTAAGTGAATTATGTGCCCTACCCGACGGCAGATTACTAGTTTTAGAGCGTGAAGCCTTTATTCCTACTATGCGTTTCGGAGCATGGTGCAATTGCAAATTATACATTGTAAGCCCAAGTACATCTCAGCCAATAACGGATGAACGGCCTTTATCACCTTCAAGCAAATTCATGTTTAAGAGTTTATTATGGTCAACCAAGACATACATGTCGTTTAACGGCTTTAACTGGGCCAATTATGAAGGTATGTGCTTAGGCCCAGTCCTAAAAGACGGAAGTCAGACAATCCTCTTGATATCAGATTCCCAAGACCGCTATAAAGGCGTACTTCAGGATTGGCTTAAGATTTTAATCATAAAATAACGAAATAGCCAGAATTGCAATAATCACATTTAACATAATAATATCCATGATGTTCTCCTTGATGAAATATACAATTACGACATTAATGATTCTAATTAGTCAGACTGCGAACTGTTCAGAAAGGAAGATTTCACTAACCATCAATAATCCAAGTCCATACACAAAAACAAACGTACCAGCTATAATTAAATTATCAGAAATACCAGACCTTGATTTTTCGCCATCAAGTGCAGTCATATTTGAAGGGGCTAAAAGCTATGCTTATCAGCTAGATGACCTTGACCATGACGGAAAGAAGGATGAATTATGCTTTCTCTATGATATATCCGGCGAGAGCAAAAAGGTATTCGATGTAACATTGTCAGACACTATTCTTTTTAGATACAGAAGATATACAAGAGGTATATTGTGAGTTGTTGTTAGATGACCAGAAGGGACTACATCCCTCTATTAATAGCATAGAGGCACCTGGTAGCAGCAATATATTCAATGCCCTATATCATCATGGTGTCGCCTTTGAAAGCGAGTTTACATGCTATAGGATATATTTTGACCACCGTCAGAATATAGATATCTATGGTAAGCGAAAGCATCAATTAGAACTGTCGGAAACACATTTCTATACAGACTCCATTCATCAATCCAAAGGTTATGGCAATGATGTATTATGGGCAGGAAACAGCATTGGTTGTGGCAGTTTAAAACTATGGCTGGACGGCAGATCAACAAACTGGGATAATGTAGAGACCCGTAGTCAGCGCATATTATCCAATGGTCCTATCCGCACAATCGTGTCAATGTCAGATGCAGGGATAGCAGTAGGCCAAGATAAATATGATATAACCACCATATACACTCAATATGCCAAACATCGCGATATCATAGTTGATGTATATCTTAACAAAGCCATAAAAACACCATTTTTATGCACTGGCGTTCAGAAAGTTGGAATCAGTCCATCGGCACAGACTTATAATGGAGGCATATTATCTGAAGGTTGGATACGTGGTGGTTTAGCCGCCTCATGGGGAAGCGACTATCCTGAAATGGGCAAGAAAGCGCAATATCCTCCCGAGGCTGTAGGTTTAGCAGTATATTCAGAAGACAAATATTTGGTTGAAAGTAGTGTAGACGATTTAAACTACTTATTGGTCGTTGGCCGTCCAGGTCAAAAACACATAAGATACTATGTTAGTTTTTGTTCAGCAAAAGAAGAGAACGGCTATAGTGATTCGGCCTCATGGTTTGAATCTCTATCATCATGGTCTTCAACATTAGAATCTGAAAATCAAATTACAATAGAAACAGTTCATTAGAATTATGATCAAATAAAGCAAAAAATGATATTACGTATTTTATCATGTGGTATAAATAATCTCCATCATTTAAAATACGAAATGGCAAAAGAATATAAGAGCAAACACCGAGATGGTAGAAATAAAATACTTTTTATTTTTATATTTTATAAAACAATACATCAACCAACCTGTTAAATATATTGTCCCCACCTCCAACAGATTCGGCTTGAACTGAACCGTTGAAAAAGGTAATGCTGCGACAAATTCAGCTATATTGATCATACAATTAGCCATGAAATCCAGGACTTGTGTTATAAGGTGGTTAACCAATCCCCACCAGAAGAAGATCCACCAACAGACAGCCGCCCACATAAAAGCCATAGCGACAACAGAAATCAAAAGATTAGTAAAAACGGAATATAGCGGTACCTGTCCGAAATGAAAGGCTACAATTGGAAAAGTGAAAAGGGTGCAAACAAAAGAAATAACTATAATATCTGTGAAATACGCCCATTTCCCTATTTTTCTTTTCATCTTTTCACATAATGGAATTCCAGCAATGGCAATTGCAAGTATAGACAAGAAAGACAGCTGGAATCCAACATCCATTATGTAAAGAGGATTGTAAAGGATCATGATGAAAAGAGCAATAGCACAAGCATTTTTAAGTTGTTGTTCATTGCCGATAATCAATGCCAATTGAAGCACAGAGCACATAGCAGTAGCTCTGACAAGCGATGGCGGCATACCAGCAATAAAAGCAAAAGCCCAAATAGCGGGAATAATCAACAGAGCAGAAATTTTTCTCCATTTTCTTGTGAAATAAAATCTCAATAACAAGTAATCCAATAATGTGACAATAATAGTAAGATGAAAACCCGATAGAGCAAGTACGTGACTAATACCCGCCTTAGAAAAACTTTCCTTTACATCCTTATCCACCGCATTTTTATTACCAGTAGTCATAGCCTCCATAACAGCTTCCGCTTTATCGGAGAATCCAGCTAGTTGATACATTACCTGCATTTTCCCGGCTAAATCATGATAAAACGGTGAATTTAAATGGTGTAATTCCCGTCCATTCTTAACTGAATAGAAAAAGCCCCATTCATTTTTATCGACAAAACAAACGGAAGACACACCTTGATAAAAAAGATATTTCTTATATCCCTCAAATGTTTCATCTACAAGATTAAACTTTTTTGCGGTTGAATCTTTATTCGCAGAAAGATTGTCAGAACTCCTTTTAATGTCAGAGTGCTTGTTAGAAGTATTTTTTGAAGCTATATTTTTCTTTTTTATTTTATTTCGCTTATACTTTTCTTTTTTCTGATGCTTCAAGTTGTATTTTTCCTGTTCTATAGCTCTAAGTCTTGCAGATGTGGGATAATTAAAATGTGAAAGTAGATAAATACTATCCCCATATACAAAATCCAATTTAGAAGAATCGGTTTTGGCTAAATAAATCAGATTAATCGCCCCTTCATTTGTTTTTAATCTAAATGTCCACCAATTTCCTTTATCAATCGGTTTTGACGCTACTATTCCAGTTCTAAACACTTTACCGACATTAGACAAGTTCTCAACTTTTATAAACCTCCAATTAAACAGTAATGCTCCCAATAAAGCGAAAGACAAGAGGATAGCGAATCCATAAGTATTAGTGTAATCAGTTTTCTTTTTTAAGAATAGCACCAAACATATAATGGCAGCAAGAGCAAAAGCTGCCAAATTGACAATCAAAGGGATTTGTACGAACTGCAAAGAAAAATTCATCCCGTACATGCCAATAAAAGCAGCAATAGCTGGACGAAGTACGGGGCTATTTTTCCACATACATATGAGTAATTATAAAATTATCAATTACATCATTTTAAGTTTAAGGATTCTTTCTTCCGGATCAGGAGCTCCAAAAACGTAACTTCCAGCAACCAGTACGTCAGTACCGGCCTTAGCAAGTAACTGAGCCGTATTTTCATTTACACCTCCATCAACTTCAATTAGAGCATTAGACCCAGTACGACTTATCATTTTTTTCAGTTCGATTACTTTTTGTATAGAATGTTCAATAAATTTCTGTCCACCAAACCCTGGATTAACAGTCATGAGAAGCACCATGTCCACATCTCTAATCACATCTTCAAGCAAACAAACCGGTGTTGAAGGGTTGAGTGTGACACCAGCCTTCATTCCATATTCGTGAATTTCATGGATTGTACGATTCAGATGTACGCAGGCCTCATAGTGTACATTCATCATCATGGCAGGCAATTGAGCGACTTGCCGTACAAATTTTTCAGGTTTTTCAATCATGAGATGTACATCCAAAGGTTTTTCACAGATTTTTGCAACAGCCTCAATTACAGGAAATCCGAAACTAATATTTGGTACAAATACACCATCCATGATATCAAGATGCAGCCAATCCGCCTTACTTCTATTAATCATGTCAATATCTTTCTTGAGATTTGTGAAGTCGGCAGCAAGTAATGATGGAGAAACAATTTGCATGATGTGAGATTTAAGTTTATATATGCAAAATTACAAAATTTAAAATTAAAACCTAAATAATTCTATAATTATTATTAAATAAGATATAATTTTAACGTGACACAAATGTTAAAATATCATCAAAAAGACTTATCTTTGCAAATAGAACCAATAACAATTCTTATGCTACGCAAAGTGTTATCACCAAATGAGTCACAACGTTTAAAGAAGATTCTTGACGAAAGCAAAAATATAGTAATAACATGTCATACCAGTCCCGACGGTGACGCGATTGGTTCATGTTTAGCCCTTTATGAATATTTAATTCGTCGTGGTAAACAAGTTAAGGTAATAGTTCCGAATTATTTCCCGGATTTTTTAAAATGGATGCACAACTCAGAGAACATAATACTGTTTGACCGTCAAAGGGCTATGAGTAAGAGTTATATACAGCTATCAGATTTGTTATTTTGTTTAGACTACAACAGTTTGTCACGAATAGACGAGATGCAAATTCCCCTTAGCTATCATCGTGGTAAAAAAGTAATGATAGACCATCATTCAGGTCCGGAAAATTTCTGCGACCTAACCATATCCCACCCAGAAATGAGCAGCACCTGCGAAATGCTGTATAGGATATTAACAGAACTTGGAGAATTTGAAAAGATAAGCAAATATATAGCAGAAGACATCTATGCAGGCATGTGTACAGACACAGGTCGATTCACCTACAACTCGAATGACCCAGACATATTCATTATAATATCCGAATTGATGCGTAAGGGGATAAATAAAGACAAAATTGTCAGGAATCTTTACAATCAGAATACAGAAGGAAGGTATCGCCTGATGGGTCACATTCTATTAAACAAATTAGAAATATACCCAGAATTGCACAGTGCCATATTTTCAGTAACACGTGATGAATTGAAACGTTTTAAATATTTAAAAGGCGATGCCGAAGGCATTGTTAACATGCCATTGGAGATAAAGGGGATGAAGGTGTGTATCTCACTTCGTGAAGATACCGAAAAAGACCAGATATTCGTATCAGTTCGAAGTTTCGACGAATTCTCCGCGAATGAGATGTGTCAGCGTTTTTTTAATGGCGGTGGTCATTTCAATGCAGCTGGCGGTCGTTTATATTGTTCAATGGATGAGGCGCTGTCGACAGCACGAAATGCATTAGAATTTTACCGTGGTATTTTGTCTGATTCATAAAATATGGCCGGTTTATATATTCACATTCCATTTTGTGCATCTCGCTGTATATATTGCGATTTTTTTTCAACGACACGTCTTCAAGAAGTTCAAGAATATACAGATGCAGTATGTAAAGAGCTACAAGAGCGTTCATTAACATCTTGTGAACTATATGGTAAAAAAATTGACACTATATATTTTGGTGGCGGAACGCCTTCTCAATTACCATTATCCTGCTTAATTCAAATATTTGAAAATATTTATAAATACTTTGAAATATCCGATAATGCAGAAATTACATTAGAATGTAATCCTGAAGATATAGACAAACAATATCTATATGGTATAGATAAGACCCCAGTCAATCGTTTAAGTTTTGGGATTCAAACGTTTGACGACCAGCGTCTATTATTTCTCCATCGTCGTCATAATTCTTCAAAGGCAATAAGATGTGTCGAAGAATGTCAGGATTCAGGTTATGACAATATAAGTATAGACTTAATATATGGATTTCCCAGTGAATCCATGTCTTCGTGGGAAAAAGACATAGTCCAAGCTTTAGAACTAAAGATTCAGCATATATCAGCCTATTCTTTGAGTTATGAAGAAGGCACGGTGTTGTCAAAGATGTTGAAGTCGGGCAAAATATCAGCAACAGACGAGGATAAATGTTCAGATATGTACTATTATTTAGTGGAGAAAGTAAAATCAGCAGGTTATGATCATTATGAGATATCAAATTTTGCACTATCCGGTTATCAATCACGTCATAACAGCAGTTATTGGTCAGGAATTCCATATATAGGTATCGGTGCCGGTGCCCATTCTTATGACGGCTTAAGTCGCAGATGGAACATATCATCAATAGACGCATATATTTCAGGCCTAAATTCGGGTGAAAAAATATATGAGAGAGAGAGATTGAGCGAATCTGACCATTACAATGAGTATGTAATGACGAGATTACGTACTAACCAGGGAATAAACCAAAATGATATATGTGAAAAATTCTCTCAATCAATAATAAGCTATTATAAAAAATGTCTAAAAAGACACTCATCAGAGATTGAAATGATTGATAATGGAAATAGAATAAGAATTAAAGAGGATAAATTATTCGTATCAGATGATATCATATCAGATTTATTTATAGTTTAGAAAATATAGTTACCTGTTACTTATTTGTGTGCGTACACACATGTACGATATTACTTATTTTATGTACTATATGTAATATGTTACATATTAAAAGTTAAAAAATCGTTAAAAACAGAAAAAAAATGAGTGTCAAAAGAACAACGTATTGAAAAAGTTCATAAATTTGCATCGTTTTTAAGTAACAATATTGTTTTACACATTTAATTTAAAAAAAATGAAAAAGGTATTATTGATGGTTGCTGCAGTTGCAGCTATGACCTTCGTTTCTTGCAAGAATGAAAAAGCTCAGGCTGAGAATGGTGAAGCAGATTCTACAGCAGTTGACACTACAGCCGTAGACACTACAGCAGTTGAAGCTGACACTACAGCAGTTGAAGCTACTGCAGACTCAGCATCTGTTGAAGCTACTCCAGCAGAAGCAGCACAGGAAGAGGTTAAGGCTGAAGAGGCTCCTGCAACTGAAGAAGCTGCTGCAACAGAAACTCCTGCAGACAGCACAGCAGCTCAGAACTAATCGAAAGATTATTTTAGGTTAACAGTGGAATTTCCACTGAGAGAATTGGAACCTGCGAGACGCGAGTCTTACAGGTTTATTTTTTATCCATAATATATAGAAAAACTCGGAATGGAAGCAATAAATCCATTCCGAGTTATAATTTATAATTGCAGACAATTATAGGATTCAATCACATACAGATAAACAATATTTATAACGGAATTAATTATTGAAGAAAATCGAATAAGTCAAGACAAATTCCGGAAACACTTTATATTGAATATTAAATATTTCTTCTTCGTCAGTTCTAAATTCCTGCAATGAGAACAAACCCTCTTCCCTCTCGTCAAAAGGATGCACTTTCAAGTGCTTAATAAAGTCAACTTTTCTTCTATGCATCATTTTAAAAGCAGTTTCCTTAGCCGACCAATGCAATAGAAGCTTGTTCAGGGAATTTGCTTCCTCATCCTCTCTCAGGAATCGACTTTTTACTTTTTCGATCCTATGAGCAACAGTTTCGACATCTATGCCGATTTCACCTTTTTCAGCTAATCCAACAGCGACATATCCTCTTGTATGAGAAATGCTAATATCCATTTTCTCATAATCAGGAAGATAAGGAGCGCCATCATCGTCATAAAGGATATCAACTTGCCTGTCCAACATGTCATATAACAAGACTCTAACCGCGGTCCATTCCAAAATACGACTTTCCGATTTAAATTGCTCTTTAGCCGCATTCTTTACAGTAAGATCATCTGGCAACAGGTCGAGAAGTTCGTCCAAAGATTCAGTAACATGCCAAACGGCAATTCTCCATCCTTGTTCAGATTGTTTATCGTAGTAAAGCACAACAAAATATCTATAATTAAACGAATAAAAACTGATGTATATTAGAACGGATGTTGTTCTTCATTCATCATAAAAGGGTCATCGTTAGCTTGTACGTTGTTTTCGGTAGCAGGATTCGGTTGGCTTTTATCCTCTCTAAACGTGTTATTTTTTCTAACCAGCACATCCATGTTGTCAGCCATAATTTCGGTAATATGGTGTTGAATACCTTGCTGATCCGTGTAATTACGACTTTGTATTTTTCCTTCCACACATATTTTATCGCCTTTATGCACAATACTTTCCACTATTTCAGCTAATTTTCTCCAGAAAATAACATTATGCCATTCCGTTCTCTCAGGCACTTGTGTGCCATTTTGCAGAGTGTAACCTCTTTCGGTAGTAGCCAATCTTATTTGAGCTACACAAACACCAGATTCCAAATACCTAACATTAGGGTCAGTTCCAACGTTTCCAATTAAAATTACCTTATTCATAAAAAAAGTTTTAAAAATTAGTTAATATTAGTATATTTCAAATTTATATAAGTTCAAAAAACAGATTTAATTAAAATTATACGCATTGTTAATAAGTATATGGTCGAGTATCACCATTGCCGCCATTGCTTCTACAATAGGTACTGCTCTTGGCAGCACACAAGGATCGTGGCGGCCTTTAGGATTGATTAAAATTTCATTTCCATCAACATCAAGAGTGGATTGTGTTTTCAAAATAGTAGGTACGGGTTTGAAAGCCACTCTGAAAACAATATCTTGTCCGTTTGAAATTCCACCTTGAATTCCGCCGCTAAAATTTGTTTTAGTTCCGACATGTTGATTTATATTGACAAACACATCGTTAACTTGAGAGCCTCTCATATATGCCCCTTTGAACCCCATGCCATATTCAAACCCTTTAGCAGCATTTATTCCGAGCATGGCTGCCCCTAATTCGGCATGCAATTTGGAGAACTGCGGTTCTCCAATACCGACAGGACAATTGGTAATCACACATTCAATGACACCTCCGACAGTATCGCCATCAGCTTTCACCTGTCTGATTAACTGTTGCATTTTTTCAGCAGTATCCTCATCAGGGCATCTAACAGGATTTGACTCGATAAGATTCAAGTCAAGATTTTTATAATTTTTTTCGAGTATGATATTACCGACCTGAGCAGTAAAAGCATTGATTTCAACATTAAGTTTCTTCAACACCAGTTTTGCCAAAGCACCACCAACGACACGTGCAAGTGTTTCCCTTGCCGAGGCTCTTCCCCCTCCCCTATAATCTCTGATACCATATTTCTTCAAATATGTGAAATCAGCATGTGAAGGTCTGAAAACATTTTTAATTTCATCATAATCTTTTGAATTATGATTATTATTTTTCACATAAAAAGCGATAGGCGTCCCCGTAGATTTTCCTTCAAATATGCCGGAAAAGAATTCCACTTTGTCTGTTTCATCACGTTGAGTTGTGATTGAACTTTGTCCGGGTTTTCTTCTATTCAATTCATTCTGAATGAAATCAATGTCAATAAAGAAATTGGGAGGCATTCCATCGACAACTCCCCCAACTGCATCCCCATGACTTTCTCCAAAAGTAGTAAGCGTGAAAATATGTCCAAAAACGTTTTTCATAAAAATTCATCTAATAAAATTAGACCATCAAATCAACAACAACCGCCACTACATCCAGAATTACACGAGCCTCCACATCCCCCACATCCCCCACATTTTTTTGAAGCGGCAAGAAATTCATCGATTTCATTTTTCGTTGCATTTCTACGTTCCAATACTTTTCCGATAAAATGCAGAGTTAGTCCAGCTCTAGGATGGTTCAAATCGACAGTAATATTAGAATTATCGATTTGTCGTATAACAGCATTGAAAAGATTTCCATGTTGGTCTTTCAATCCAATTATATTTCCGACAGAATACACATTATCATCAAAATACCCATTGTTGTCATAGAAGTTTTCAATAGGTAGTTCAAAAATCAAATCATCCCGATATGCTCCAAATGCCTCTTCAGGTTTTATATAGAAATCTATTTTATCCTCTTTATTTAAAAGGGCCAGAGAATTTTCAAAAGCTGGCAAAACAGCATTCATGTTAGAAATAAAAACAAACGGTTGTTCCTCTGTCCTTAGCTCTTGGAGTTGTTCATCCTCATCATCTTTACCCTTAACAAAAAGTTGATATTCAACCGCAATATAATCGTTCATACAGATTAAAATTTTAAGTCCAAAACTCTGCGAATATACACAAAATTTTAATATTAGTAAAATAATCGGATAAAAATTCTTAAATTTGCGTAGAAAGAAATGTAAAAACGCCCTAAAATTCCTAAATCAGCGGAAAAAGTTCCTTTTCGTCACTAGTCAATGCGTAAAAAGCCAAAAACAAAGTATAATACAATAGACATGAAACAAATAATTTCAATATCATTATTTTTATTAATTATTGGTTGTAGCAGTAATTCAGACAAGCACTCCTCCAATAATTCCAACAAAAGAGAGTCAAAACCAGCCAGCACAATCCGAATTAGTCGCGAAATTGCCGTAACAGACAGTTTTTTTCAGATAACCAATATAAGTGGTGGTATGATAGAATTCACACAAGGTCCATTTAGTATTATATCAGAAGGCGATTCGTCAAGTCTATCCCATTACACATACGAATTTGACGGAGGCATATTAACCATATCCACTCCATTAGAAAGAAACAATGACTATCAGACCTATCCCACATCAAGCAATGTTGTGATACATGTGAGTTGTCCCGACCTGAGAGCTGTGGCGATTTGCTCAGGCGGCGGTTTCCGCAGTAAATCCTTATTGAAAGGAGAAGAATTTCAATTTGGCGGTATGGTTGGTGGTGAAATAGATGTTGACAGCATAGAATGTCAACGTTTCCGTTATGAGAGTAACGGTTCTACAAGCAGCCATTTTTCTCAGATAAAATGCGATGAATGCCAAATAATTTCATCAGGCAACGGTACAATATCTTTATGTGTAAAAAGCGACAAAAGCACATATTTAGACATAAGTGGCCAAAGCACCTTAACAGCCGACATATCAAGTCCTTTGACAGAAAGTATAATAGAGACCGATGGTTCGGTGTCCTTCAAATTGGATACAGACAATTTTCGCATGCGTGCCATACGTGGAGTAATAGAAATGTCGGGTTATGCCTTAAATCAAGAGATACAGCAAAGCCGTGACGTTGTTATAAGAAATGATTTAAAAATAGGCAAATAGGTTTATCTCCTTTTCTAACAAATCGGAATGTTTTAAAACACTGAAATAAGATCATGCATTCTTAATCACATTATTTTAGCAAAGAGAATCTAAGTTTAAACAGTCATTTCTCCAGCGAGTGGAATAGCCATCATTTTTCTGACCTCTTCAGGCTTGCGATGTTGGGCAAGTAAAAACATCAATTTAGTAACAGCGCACTCCACAGTCATGTCTTTCCCGTTGACGACTCCAGCTTGAAACAGCTGATATCCAGTTTGGTAACGTTCCATTTCGACAAGTCCTCTTTGACATTGGGTGATATTAACAATAATTTTTCCTTTGTCATTAGCTTCTTTAATAGAATTAATAAGCCATTCCTGTTTAGGAGCATTACCCGAGCCAAAAGTTCTGAGGACAATTCCCTCTATTTCCGGATCCATAAAAACATTTTTTACAATTTGTGGTTTTATTCCCGGGAAAAGAGTTATAGCAATAACAGAGGGGTTCATATTGAAATGAGGCGTAAAATGGTTGTTTTCAAGCGTTCTCAACAAATGCTTGATATTATATGAGATTTCCACTCCGGCGACAGCCAGAGGTTCATCATTGTATGCGATGAAGGCATTAAAGTTGTCAGCGCTACACTTGGTAGTTCTATTGCCACGATATAAATATTGTCCAAAACAAACAGCCACCTCTCTGACAATCGGCTTGCCCTCCAAGTCTCTGGCAGCAGCAAATTCAACAGCATTGATAATATTTTCCTTACCATCAGTTCTGATAACCCCAATAGGAAGCTGACTACCCGTTAGAACCACTGGTTTATTAATATTCTGCAACATAAAACTAAGTGCAGATGCTGTATATGCCATAGTGTCCGTTCCATGTAATATAACAAAGCCATCGAATTTATGATAATTATCACAAATGATTTTCGTCATCTGCATCCAATGTTTGGGCATAATATCAGAAGAATCAAGTGGTGTGTTGAATTGACAGGCCGATATATTGTATTCAAATTCATTGAGTTCTGGTATATGTTTCAAAAGATGTTCCCAATTAAACGTGTCAAGCACACCGGTATTGGGGTTTTTAATCATTCCAATAGTTCCGCCCGTATAAATAATAAGGATATTGGGATTTGAATTCTTCATGACCATAATAATTAATTTGTATTGCAAATATAGATAAAAATAAGTACATTTGCAATTAAAATCATCGAGTTCCCAATAAAACAAACCGACACAAATTCTATGAAAGAGCATAAATTTCAACAAACAGTAGATGTAAAGCTTAAAGAGAAAACGACACCCCCTCCTATGTATGATGTTGTTTTCCATAACGATGATGTAACGACGATGGAATTCGTTATCGACGTACTAATAAGGATATTCCGCAAAGACAGGGAGTCAGCCACCCGTATAATGCTGAAAGTTCATACAGAAGGTAAAGGTGTAGCTGGCACATATACATATGACATAGCAGAAACAAAAGCACATGAGGCCATCAAATTAGCCCGTTCTCATTCGTTTCCACTAGTTATAACATTGGAGGAAAGAGCCTAGTCTTACAATCCAAGAAAAAATTCACACATAGTCAATAAGTATAATAAATATGGAATTAAAAGAAATAACTTTTCAAGAGATAATAATAGAATCGATAGTACTTTGTATTCATTTACGTCATGAATATGTTACCCCCGAGCACACATTAAGCGTATTGCTAGATACGAGCGCTTTTCATGAAGCCCTGGTGAAACATCATTCCAATATCGAGTCGATATATTATTATTTAGACAATCATTTCAGTATAGCAGATGTAATAATAGATAAAAAGGACTACACACCCCTGCAGTCTCTTCAATTTCAGGAGATGTTGAAAAACGCCTCATTAATAGCAGAAGAATCAAGCGATACTCCAATGATTGATTCAAAAATATATAAAATAGCTCTTTTAATGAGCCTATTCAATTTAGAAAAAAGTTATGCTTCGCATATATTAACAGAAGAGATTGGCGGGGAAAGTGAAATTGAGAATTTCATCAAAACATACAGCCTATGTTTAGCATCTCATGATGATGTGTCAGATTCTCTGAATACCGGTTCATCAGAATTCTCCTCTTCACCGATTCCAGATAAAAACATAACCGAAATATCGTCTGGCGTATTACGAGAGATGAACACCATAGCAGTCGACCGTCCTCCTTTAATTGGACGTACAGAAGAATTAAACAGCACCATTGAGATTTTATGCAGGATGGAACGCAATAACCCGCTTCATATAGGTGAGCCAGGGGTTGGCAAGACAGCATTGGTATGGGGTTTGGTCCGAAAGATACTAGACGGTGAAGTGCCAGAACGACTTAAAAACAGCAAGGTATTCATGCTTGACATCGGTAGTTTGCTGGCGAGTTCACAATACAGAGGCGAATTGGAAAAGACCCTGAAAGAATCCATGAACCAGTTGGAGTCGTTATCCAATCCGATAGTATATATAGATGATATACATACGCTTATAGGAGCCGGTCGTAGTGGAGAAAGTGCTCTTGATGCGACAGACTTATTAAAGCCTTATATGGAAGAAGGCAAAATACGCTTTATAGGTTCAACGACATATGATGACTACAAGCGTTATTTAGAGCGTAACCGTCGTCTTCTTCGTTTATTCCAGACCATAGAGATATCAGAGCCAAGCATAGAAGAGTCAATACGTATCCTGATTAAATTGAAGGGTCTTTATGAGTCCTATCACCAAGTTCATTATCCAGACTCATCAATCCGCCATGCAGTGGAATGCAGCGCCAAATACATAAGCACCCGTCATCTTCCTGCAAAAGCATTGGATATCTTAGACGCTGCAGGTGCACGTCTTGAGCTTCACCCGACGAGTTCCATGATAGTAAGTAAATCGCTGTTGACTCAGATAGTATCAGAAGTAAGCAAGATAAGCAACATAAAAGACGACAAATCATCCGAGTTGTTATTAGAGACATTAGACAAACGCATATTGAAACGCATATATGGCCAGGACTTAGCCGTTCGCACAATAGTAGAATCGATACAAATGTCAAAAGCCGGCTTATCAGACGAAAGCAAACCATTGTCGAGTTTGTTATTTGTTGGTCCAACTGGTGTTGGCAAGACAGAATTAGCAAAGGTACTGTCCGAAGAATTAGGTATAGAGTTGTTGCGTTTTGACATGAGTGAATATACAGAGAAGCACACAGTAGCCAAGTTAATCGGTTCCCCATCCGGTTATGTCGGTTATGACGATGGTGGTCTTCTGACAGATGCCATACGGCGAACACCAAATTGTGTATTATTATTAGATGAGATAGAAAAGGCTCATAGCGACATATACAATCTCTTGCTTCAAGTGATGGACTATGCTAAGTTGACAGACAACAAAGGAAAGAAAGCCGATTTTCGTAATGTTGTATTGATAATGACCAGTAATGCAGGTGCCCAATATGCCAGTCAAGCATCAGTAGGTTTTTCTGGTGGTGTATCACGTGGTGAAGCAATGAGTAAACAGGTAAAGCGCATATTCAAGCCTGAATTTATAAATCGTCTGAGTTCTATTGTAACCTTCAATGACATGGACGAACATATGGCCAGTCAGATACTGAAGAAGAAGTTAAGAGAATTAGAGAGAAAGCTTTCTTCTCGCCAAGTTCGTATTCATATTCCCAAGAGCGTTTTTGACTATTTGCTCAAATTGGGTTACAGCAAAGAATACGGAGCACGTGAAATGGATAGGGTAATCAACAGTGAATTAAAGCCTGTTTTAATGCGTGAAATATTATTTGGTAAGCTACGCAATGGCGGAGAAGCAAAATTATCCAAGTCAAGAGATGGTATTCAGATTAGATGATGAGTTGTGGTTTCCAAACCCCTATTTAGGAGAGTCCGACGGTTTATTGGCCGTCGGTGGTGATTTAAGTTCTGAGCGTTTGTTATTGGCATATAGAAACGGGATATTTCCGTGGTATGCTTTCCGGCATTCCAAGGAGCCGCAATGGTATTGTCCCTTAGACCGATTTGTCATATTTCCGAAGGAGATTCATATTTCCCATTCCATGCGCACCTTTCTCCACTCAAATAAATTGGAAGTACGTATGAATGAATCGTTTGAGGAGGTGATTCGTTCGTGTAGCAGTTTGCGCATTGGTGAATCCTATGCATGGCTTGGCCCAGAGATGATAGATGCATATTTAACTCTTCATAAAGAAGGCTATGCTACAAGTGTTGAAGTCTGGAGCTCATCGACTTTAGTCGGTGGTTTATATGGAGTATTTCTTGAAGGTTGCTTTTTTGGAGAGAGTATGTTCTCCCATGTAGCCAATGCCAGCAAATTAGCCCTTATTCATCTATGCCGATCATTATCATCCATAGAGCACAGTTTCATTGACTGCCAATTTGAGACCCCTCATTTAAAAAGCATGGGCGGTCGTCATATCAGTTATTCCGAATACATGTCACTCATAGAAGCATCATCCCATGACATTAGTGCCATTATGTCATAATCAAGATTTACAAATCCTTTTGGCATAATAATTGCAATTTTAGAATTGGAAAAACAAACATGTGGATAAAATGGCCAAGAAGCCTCGCCTTGATTTCCAAGTATTCCATTTTATCCCATGCGAAAAGCTTTTCCAATTTTACAACAGCTTAACAAATTAATAATTTAATAATTATATTATGCAAAAAGGAAACATTGGGGTAACTACAGAAAACATATTCCCCGTAATCAAACAATTTTTATATTCAGATCACGACATATTTCTTCGTGAGATAGTATCGAATGCAGTAGATGCGACCCAAAAAGTTCGCACATTAGCGAGTAAAGGTGATTTGAAAGAAGATTTAGGCGATTTAACAGTCCGTGTAAGCATCGATAAAGACAAAGGCACTCTAACAGTAAGTGATCATGGAATCGGTATGACATCGGAAGAGATTGAAAAATATATAAACCAGATAGCCTTTTCCGGTGCAAATGATTTTCTTGACAAATATAAAGAAGATGCAAATGCCATAATCGGTCATTTTGGTCTTGGTTTTTATTCGTCCTTCATGGTATCCAAGAAAGTAGAGATAATCACCAAGAGTTGGCAATCAGGCAGTAAGTCGGTAAAATGGAGTTGTGATGGCAGTCCTTCATATGAGATTGTAGAATCAGACCGTAGCGAACGTGGTACAGACATAGTGATGTATATAGACGATGATTGTAAAGAGTTTTTGGAAGAGAGCAAGATAAGCGAGTTATTAAACAAATACTGCCATTTTCTTCCAATATCCGTTGCATTCGGTAAGAAAAAAGAATGGAAAGACGGCAAACAGGTTGAAACATCGGAAGACAATATCATCAACGACACAACACCATTATGGACAAGGAAGCCATCAGAGCTGAAAGACGAAGACTATAAGAAGTTCTATAAAGACTTATATCCAATGAGCGACGAGCCGTTGTTCTGGATTCATTTGAATGTTGATTATCCATTCCATTTAACTGGCGTTTTATATTTCCCTAAGGTTAAATCGAGCCTTGAACTTCAAAAGAACAAGATTCAGTTATATTGCAACCAGGTATATGTTACCGACAGTGTAGAAGGTATAGTTCCAGAATTCTTGACACTCCTCCATGGTGTAATAGACTCACCGGACATTCCATTAAATGTAAGCCGCAGTTATCTTCAAAGCGACAGTAATGTTAAAAAGATATCCGGCTATATATCCAAGAAAGTAAGCGACCGCCTTCAATCGATATTCAAGAGCGACCGCAAAGAATTTGAGTCAAAATGGGACGACATCAGCATATTCATTCATTATGGCATGTTATCTGAAAATGACTTCTATGACCGTGCTAAGACATTTGCCCTATTTAAAGATACAGATGGTAAATATTTCACATATGATGAATATCAGACTTTAATAAAAGACAATCAGACAGATAAAGACGGTACCTTAGTATATCTATATAGTACCGACAAAGAAGGTCAGTACAGTTATATAGAGGATGCAAAATCAAAAGGTTACAATGTTCTGATGTTAGACGGCCAGTTGGATTCAGCAATGTTAGGTTTGTTTGAGCAAAAATTTGAAAAGAGCCGTTTTACACGAGTTGACAGTGACGTAGTAGACCGTTTAATTTCTAAAGAGTCATCAAATTCAACATCACTAGAAGCCGATAAAGAAGATTTGCTCGAGTCAGTATTTTCCACTCAACTGCCACAAATAGAAAAGACGGAATTTCACGTTGAGGTTCAGGGGTTAGGCGAAACAGGCATGCCATTGGTAATCACTCAAAGTGAATATATGCGTAGGATGAAAGACATGTCGCGTCTTCAGCCAGGAATGTCGTTCTATGGAGATATGCCAGACATGTTGAGCCTTGTTGTTAATTCAGACCACCCTCTAATTAAAGGCATCTTAGACAGCATGTATTCTAGCTTAGAATCATCTATATCTCCTATAGACAAAGAGATATCGGGTTTGAATGCACGTCGTGATAGTTTAAATTCAGAAACGAAAGACAAGAAATGGGAAGATGTCGCTCAATCAGTAAAAGATGATTTATCATCTACTGAGAAAGAGATAGAAGAGGCCAAATCCAAGAAGCGCGAATTAATTTCTTCAGAAGCCAAAGGAAATTCAACAGTCCATCAGCTAATAGACTTAGCCTTGCTGAAGAACGGCTTGTTGCGTGGCGAATCGTTAGATTCATTTATTCGCCGTTCAATAGACATGATAAAATAATCAACAGTCAATTATGATTATGATAAAAAAGCGGAGGAAAAACACCTCCGCTTTTTTATAAAATAATATACAAAATCTATAAAACAGGATTTTCAGACAAAAAACAATGATTTATTTGGCCAATGCCTTAACATAAATAGAATAAATCGGGCTATTAGCAAGAAAGTCATTAACATCCTTATCCTCAAGTGTTTGTTTTACAGATTCAAAAACGGAAACGTTTTTGTATCCTTTTTTAAATCTGTCTTCAAAAACGAGGAAATCCTTAATATCGTCTAATGATTCCTGAATTTCATTTATATAAAATGAGATTTTGAAGTAATTAAATGGTTTTCCGTCAAGAATGCTATCATCATAATTCTGTCTGTCGAAATACAACTTAAAGACGGAATTAGAATCAAAAGCTTTCATATCTTGTATAATGAAATGGTCAAACTCACCGAAATTCCGGTCAATTTCAGGTGTTTGTCCTTCATTGACAGCATTACAGTAATCAGAATATTCTTCATTGATATTATACACTTTCATTTGTACGCCAGTAATTCTCATTCCACCAATACTCATTCTATCCAGTTGTAATCCATCAATAAGAACAGCACTTTCAGGAAGGTCATTTCCTTTTCTGTCTTTTATATTAAGAACATACTTTTCGATTTTATCTTCCCATCCAGTGCTCCATTCCTGCAATTCAAAATCTCCATTTCTAGTTACCATCGCCTGAACGAATCCGTTAGGGTCAGAATGTCCACCTTTCATGCCCTTTACAAAAGCGGTAGTAGAAAGATTAAATGATGATATTTTCGGGAAATGGTGTATTTTCCCCACCCTCTTAATATAATCGGCGATATTTCCATCTAATTTGCTATCTGAGAAGACAAAATAGAAAATATTCTTTTTCGTCGGCCCTTCGAAATAAGGTTCAGCAATAATAAACACATCATGTCCTTTAAGCAGCCATTTAATAAAAGCGTCTTTCATAAATGGCTCACTAGGATTAACCAGTTCGGCATCGGTAATAAGAATTGATTCGTGGTCAGAATCGACAATACGATTAAGAGCATCTTTAAGATTCGGATTTTCGTAATTAGAAACCCCATCGAGCAGCATTCCCACATCTCCAGCTTCCTTAGATATATCTTGTCCCTTGATAGAATAATAACTTTCTGTTTTGGAAACAAAAATAGGTTTCATTATTTCCCAATAGAACTTAATTCTGCTTTTCATTGCTAAACCAGTAGTATAGTCAACATATAAGGCAACAGAATCCAAATGAATCTCATGTTGGAATGCAGGAGTTGTTGCTTTATGAAAATCATATAGCAAATCAGCATTTTCTGGAGTGTTTTTTCCACAAGAAAAGAGCATAAAAGAAGTCAAGCAAATAGTAAGACATTCATTAAGCAGTGTTTTTTTTGTAAACAAGAATTTATGAGTATTCATAAATAATAATATGTAAAAGGTTATATAAAAGTTTAGTTATTCTGTTCATACGTTATTTTCATTTGTCTAAGGATATCAGAAGCAAAAATAAAATCTTCCAAAGGTTTATTGTCGGCGGAAAAAATCTGCTTGTTAGAACCTTGCCATTGTGCATGTCCTTTGTAAAGGAAGATAATATTTTCTCCAATTCCCAAAACAGAATTCATATCATGAGTATTCACAATAGTCGTGATATCATCTTCATGTGTAATACCTTCAATAAGTTCATCAATAACAATAGAAGTTTTAGGGTCTAGTCCAGAATTAGGTTCATCACAAAAAAGATATTTAGGTTGTAGTACAATAGCCCTTGCAATAGCAACCCTTTTCTGCATACCACCTGATAGTTCTCCAGGGAATTTATTATCCACGTTGTCAAGTTCAACCCTTTCCAGGCATCTTTTAGCCTTCTTGATTCTGTCATTCCAATCCAAATTAGAAAACATGTTAAGAGGGAACATAACATTATCTAACACGGACATAGAGTCAAACAGAGCGGCATTCTGGAAAATCATTCCCATATTTCTTCTGAACATCATTTTTTCTTTTTTATCTAATGTACAGAAGTCTTTACCATCATATAGTATTTGTCCTTTGTCGGGTTTTAATAGTCCGACAATATTTTTCATGAAGACAGTTTTTCCACTTCCACTTTGTCCAATAATAAGATTCACCTTTCCCTTATCAAAAAGTGCATTAATATTGTCGAGCACAGTTCTGCCGTCGAATTGCTTATATAAACCTTTGACCTGAATCATAATAAACTTTATGTAAGAAGTCGTGTTAGAAAAATGTCAGAAAAGAGGACGAAAATACTGCTTGTAACCACAGCAGACGTTGACGCTTTCCCCACTTCAACTGACCCACCTTTGACAGAATAGCCTTTGTAAGAAGAAATAGAAGTAATAATAAAAGCGTAAACGACAGCTTTAATAATTCCACACCAGAAAAACCAGGGATTGAAATCATATCTGAATCCCTCATTCAATTCAGCGATTGTAGTTGTACCTAACAAAGTAGTGGCATAAGCCCCAATGATACCCGCAAAAACACTAAGCGTGACCAGAATAGGCATGATGGTCATAAGCCCCATCATTTTTGGAAGAATAAGATAATTTGCAGAATTAACCCCCATAATATCGAGAGCATCAATTTGCTGTGTGATTCTCATTGTTCCCAGTTCAGATGCAATGTTTGACCCCACTTTTCCTGCTAAAATTAATGCCATGATAGATGATGAGAATTCAAGCAACATTATTTCTCTCGTGGTATATCCTGTAACCATAGTGGGCATCCATGCGCTCTGAATATTAAGTTTGATTTGCAGGCAAATCACAGCACCAATAAAAAAGGATATAATAAGAACAATTCCGATAGAGTTGTATCCAAGCTGAAACATTTCATTAAAATATTGTTTTCTGAACATTCTCCATCGGTCAGGAATGGTAATAGCTTTAGTAATAAGTTGGACATAATTACCGAATCCCTCTAATGTATCCTTAAGTTTACTCACGTAATAAGCAGAAATTACAAAAACAAATGCAAAATTATAAAAAAGAGTTTAAAAATAAGCTCTTTAGTTAGTTTTTTTTATAATTTTAGCCATTATTATCTAAACAATTAGTAATTTTGTAGAGAAAAACAAGTGTTTTTCCAAACAATTAAATACAATGCAGGACAGCAATCACATTATAGAGTCATCCACCCTAGATCAAACCCCAGAACCTGAACAAATCGGCATAGTCGACAAATCAGCCAATTTATCTAATGATAATTCCAACGAAGTTGACAGCAAAAATACTTCTGTTGATTCTGTAGCAGGATCTTCAATTTCAGAAGAACAGCCAGTAAATTCAGATAAGGAATATTCAGATCCGAAAGGTATTGGTAACGAATTAGACGAACTCACTTATGATTCAAAAGATTCTATTTCCAACTCAGGAATTAAGTCGGCAAATACAGATGACGGATTATTATCAGACTCAGATTCAACTGATTCGGATACGACAGATTCGGATACTGAGGCAGAATCGAATACTTCAGACGATTCAATATTATCAGATTCAGATTCGACGGATTCGGATATGGAAGTTTCGATCAATCTGTCGAATGAAGGCGATTCAGAAATTCCAGAATTTTCAGAAGACCGCATGACTTTATATACACGTAATCTGGTAAAGACTTATGGTAAGCGAACAGTTGTAAATGATGTATCCATCCATGTGCGTCAAGGAGAGATTGTAGGTTTGTTAGGTCCCAATGGTGCAGGTAAAACCACTTCATTCTACATGACGACCGGCTTAGTAGTACCCAATGGCGGTAAGGTATACTTAAATGACACCGAGATAACGAAGTACCCAGTAGCTAAGCGTGCGAAATCGGGTATAGGTTATTTAGCTCAGGAAGCTTCAGTATTCAGGACGATGAGTGTAGAGGACAATATAATGTCCGTATTGGAAATGCGCAAGGAGCTAAGTCGAAAAGAACGTCGCGATAAGATGGAAGAGCTTCTGAATGAATTTCGTTTACAAAAAGTACGTAAAAACAACGGAAACCAATTATCTGGTGGTGAACGTCGTCGTTGCGAGATAGCCCGTTGTTTGGCAATCGACCCGAAATTCATTATGTTAGACGAGCCATTTGCGGGAGTAGATCCAATAGCAGTGGAAGACATACAGTATATCGTATGGAAGCTCAAAGACCGCAATATAGGAATTTTAATAACCGACCATAATGTTCAAGAAACCTTGTGTATAACCGACCGTGCTTACCTGTTATTTGAAGGTCGGATTTTATTTAAAGGCACCCCTCCGGAATTATCAGCCAATCGTATAGTTCGCGACAAATATTTAGGTTCTAACTTTGTTTTACGTCCAAAAGATTTCCAACTGATAGAAGAAAAGAAACAACGAGAGGCCTCAGAAGAAGAATAACCCACAACTTCATTCCTTATGGACTACACCTGTTGCAGATTTGTAATTACAAACGGTATCGAAGCTTACTATGACGTCTTATCAAGCATGTTATGCGATATTGGTTTTGACAGTTTCGAGCAAACCGAGAATCATCTAGATGCCTATATTCCCTCGTCGCAATATTCAGTTGAAAAGATTGATAATGTGATAAAATCATATCCACTTCCAAACTCATCCATAAGTTATTGCACTAATATTGTGGCCAATAAAGACTGGAATTCAGAATGGGAGTCACAATTTCAACCGATATCCATACATAATGACATATATATTCATTCAAGTTCTTATTCCAGTCGCAATGATGTTAGGTATGACATAATATTAAATCCTCGCATGTCATTTGGTTCGGGTAGTCACATCACAACACGATTGATGCTTAAGATGATGTTGCAATCAGACTTTTCGAATAAGGCGGTTCTGGACTTAGGTTGCGGAACGGGAATATTAGGTATTTTAGCCCGTATGCTCAACTGTACAGAATTGACATGTCTGGATATAGACTCCAACAGCATAATCAATACAAATGAAAACATGTCATTAAATGGTCTGCACGCAGATTTCATAGCAGAGGGCAGTATCGACATCTTGTCTCCGAATATTCAATTTGACACAATTTTATCCAACATTCATTTAAACATTCATCTATCCTTAATGCCAGAATACTATGAGCGTCTTCGACCGGAAGGAGAATTACTAATCAGCGGTTTCTATAAAGAAGACCTTCCTCCCCTAGATCAAAGTGCTAAAGACAATGGTTTTATTGTTATAGAGACACAGGATTCAGATGGATGGGTAGCAATGAGATGCATTAAAAAAATCTTCCCTCCAATAGACTCGCATATTCAAACACCGATTAATAAATGCTGAAAAACCGGGAATTATTATTCATTTTCAGTTACAATTACATTATCAATATTAAGTTCATTTGTTGGAGTTAAATTAAATTTATTTAAAATATCTTGAGCGTCCTCGCTCCCTCTTTCAGCCGCCATTTTTAAAAGTTGCATTGCCAATGAGGCATTTTTTTCACATCCTTGTCCTTGAAACGACATGACTCCAAGACAATATATTGCCTCGGAACTTCCATTGTTAGCCGCAAAGCTGAAATATTTCCAAGCCTTATTATAATCAGTTCTTTTTATCTCTCCGAAATAATAAATATATCCCAACATAAGAGCAGCTTGTACATGATTGTTTTTATATGCTTTCTCCCAGTACTTCAGAGCCTTCCGAGCATCTTTTTTCACACCAATACCATTATAAAAGCAATGTCCTATATTAAACTGTGCTTCAGAATCCTCTAATTTATCGGCTTCCATCCACCATTCAACTGCTTTTTTTAAATCCTGTGGCACACCTCTACCTTCATAATACATACACCCCAAATTAAAAGCAGCACTTTGTGCCTTATTCTCAGCAGCCAGAGTATACCAATACAATGCTTTAGAATAATCGCGGTGAATGCCATCTCCCAAGAAATACTTTTCTCCAAGAACAAACATATATTCCGGTTCTACAGCAGCCTTTTCAAATAATTTAACAGCCAGGGAATCATCTTCGCTCACCCCAAATCCAAAGGCATAGCAATTGCCCAAATTCATCATAGCCGGTTTAAATTCCTGTTCCACAGCTTTATTCCACCAGAAAACAGCAGAATCATTATTTTGTTCCACAGCATATCCATATCTAAAACATTTCCCTAATTCATTTTGAGCATCCGGATATCCTGCATACGCAGCTTTCCTCCAATAGAAAACCGCAGTAGAGTCATCACCGTTTCTAAATGCCTGAAGACCAATAGCATATTGTCCTCCCGAATTATAAGGGTTGAGAATTATTTGCGCCGAAGCGATGATTCCGTACCCCAATAAAAGCAATAAGAACGGTATATTTTTCATATTAATAATCTTTATCGATACAAATATACAGAAAATATGAAATAAAACAAAAAATCCATTTCAAAAAAAACGAAATGGATTTTTTGTGTATAATATATATAAATATGAAAAAGTTATTCAGGGTAAAGAAGTGGAGGGCGAAAAGCTAACCAGCAAGAGAGACATCAAATTTATCAGCAAGTCTTCTGAGATTGATTAAAGCATATCTCATTCTCCCCAAAGCAGTATTAATGCTAACCCCTGTGATATCAGCGATTTCTTTAAAACTTAATTCCTGATAGAATCTCAATAAAACGACCTCCCTCTGGTTGTCGGGTAATTTTTTAATAAGCGCCTTAACATCTTTGAGAAGCTGTTTGTCAACGAATTCTTTTTCTCTGTTATAGTCAAGAGCAATAGCCGAATTGTTCAGCAAGTCGTGTTCAGATTCATCATTAGAAATAACATTATTTCCTTGATTTTGTCTGTGAAAGTCAATAATAAGATTATGTGCAATTCTCATTACCCATGAAGCGAACTTACCATTTTCGGTATACATACCGGAATGAAGCTTTGTAATAATACGCATGAAACAATCTTGGAAAAGATCTTGTGCGACCTCTTCGTTTTTCACAGAATAAGCAATATAAGTGAAAACTTTTCTTTCGTATCTTTTAAGAAGAATATCGAAAGCATTATTATTGCCATTTAAATACGAATTCACCAACTGTTCATCAGTTTGTTCATTCATTTTTCTCATTATGCTACAATTTAAAGATTCGCGTAATGTATATCAATAGGCAATAAAATTAAAAGTTAATACTAAAAAATTTGTTTAAAATATAAGCAAATTCAGAAAATCGATACAAATTAAGTTAAAAATTATGATACACGCAAAATAATTAAATAATATTTCTCATTTTTTAACATTTGCTAAATAAATGAGCGTTAACATAAGCAAAAGAGATGTAGACATAAAGAGTGTATTTCACAAGATTGATTATATATCTCACAAGATTGTATTATATAACTCCTATATGATATAAAAAGTAGAGGGTCTCAAAAATACAACAAGTTTTTTTCTCATAAGAATATTTACCCCAAAGATAATATGTAATTAAAGATACAATAAAAACTTAAAGCTAAAATAAGGTTCTAAATTTAATTATTTAGAAATAAAGGAAGAATCAATTGAAGTATAATTTGGAAAAATGGAAAAATGGGATTATCTTTGCAAAAGATTAGCAATAATATTTAGAATGAGCAGAACCATAAATATTCTTGTTAGTTTTTTTAAGTAAAACAACAGAAATAAGATGAACCTTTACGTACGTTATTTTGACAATGAGGTATTAGCAACCAGCATTGACGAAGTATTAAATTTCCTAAAATCCATCAACGAAATTCATGTTGATGACAGTGTCATCGGGCGAATAATTAATTTCGCCGAATCAGACGGTCTTTACCCATTCCGTTTGAAAGTGAGTTACAGCAACTATGTACTGTTTTTAAAGACCGAAGCAAAAACCCTGGAAGAGTTCAAGATGTTAGAACAAGAGCGGAAAGAGCAGCAATCAGAAAGTAAGATGCTAATGTCAGAGCGTAAGCGCACGATATTAGACTTATTGAACGAGCCTCATAAAGGCTGGTATGATGCAACAATCTATTTCAAGCGAGTTGTTCAGAATCCGGATACCGGTAAGTGCAAATATGTAGACACCCGTTTTCGTGTACGCCTATTAGCAGAGAGTGCCATGCATTGTTATAACCGTATCATAGATCATTTACAGAATCGTCAAGACGTAGATCCTCGCAGTCAGTTTCCATCTGCCAAAAGTTCTAATTTTGAATATGTATTTTTGGATTCCGACAAGGAATCTACAGAAGGGAATTCCCCAGAATTACCATCTCAGGCCGTGACATCAGAAACATCATCAGAATCATCTTCGAGCAATTCTATTTCCCAAATAGGGATAAGCACTCAAGGCAATCTTGATTTTTCAGAAGACGCTTCTGAATTTGCCTCATAATCAAAACATCTACCCAACAATACATTTAAAATCGGAATCAAGTTAATTATCTTGATTCCGATTATTTTATTCTCTTAATATCTAAAAGTGGTGTTATAAAATAAATTATTCTTCTTCATCATCAGAAGAATCGATGACATCTATATCCTCAATATCCGGCACATTTTCTACCACATCATCAACCTCATCCTTATCGTCATCAATTTCATCATTATTATTGTCAAAATCGTCCTCGTCATCCGCATCCTCATCTTCTTCTCTGCCTTTATTTTCAGCATTAAATAAAGAATCGTTAAAAGAGAATCTTACCTTTTCGACTTTAGGTTTCGGTTTTATAAAAATACCCTCAATCCATGTACCTCGTTCAATTTCAACGACTTCGTATCCGTCGTTTTTTCTTCTCTCAATAATTCCCCCTTTCCTATGCATAGCATATTCAGGAAGCAGTTGTACATCTACGTAAAAAGCCGATTCAATAATATCTTGAATAGCTAAAGGCAATCCCTGCCATCCAGTGCCCATATTATTCTTAATCAGTTCAAGAACTTCTTCAGGGAGCAGATGATTAATGTTTTCGAGTGTAAGATCTGTAATTTTATTTATTTTTCTCTTTCTGATAGCAATAGCATTTGATTCCCCCTCATTAGGAGCCGGGAAGAAAACATATTGTTCGCTTTCCAGTTTTTGTTTAAGATTTTCATTATCCCGATTAAAATATTGAATATCGAAAACAGAATGAATTATATTCATATAATGCATTTCATTATCAGCAAACCCTTCTTTTTTCTTGCCATCTATTAACATTTGGTTGAGTTCCGCTTCCGACACCGTCCATATATTACTTTTGGTCAAGTCTTCAAGTTTCAATTTTCCTGTTTTTGCCATACAAAAATATAAAATTAAATTATGGGGCGGTCCTAACAAAAAATAAAAATCATTTTTGACTTCGAATGTACCACCCCACCCCATTCGATTTTGCAAATATAGTACAAATATTCTAAATTGTTAAAAAAAAGTAGAAAAATCTAAATAAATATTTTAATAGAATAAAATAAGGTGTAATAAATGAGAAAAAAAATTCCGATTTTGATTGATTATTTGTAACTTTGCAGAAATAAAATCATTTTTTAAGGTTAAAAAGATGCAAGAGCTATCATTAAAGTATGGATGTAACCCCAACCAGGTTCCATCACGAATTTATTGTACAAACGGTTCATTACCATTGGAAGTGTTAAACGGTCGTCCAGGTTACATAAATTTTCTTGACGCATTAAATGCCTGGCAATTAGTAAAAGAGCTTAAAGTAGCTACAGGCCTGAGCTCAGCCGCATCATTTAAGCATGTCAGCCCTGCAGGTGCTTCAGTGTGCACACCTTTAAGTGACACGCTTCGTAAGATTTACTTTGTAGACGACCTAAACATGGACTTAAGCGATATAGCAATAGCATACACACGCGCCCGAGGGTCCGACCGTATGTCATCATATGGAGATTTCATAGCATTGAGTGATGAATGCGACGAAGTGACAGCAATGCTTATAAAACGAGAAGTGAGTGATGGGGTAATAGCTCCCAGCTTCAGCAGTAAAGCCTTAGAGATTTTGCGTTCCAAGCGTAAAGGAACATATAACGTCATCCAAATAGATCCGTCATATGTTCCATTCCCAATAGAGCACAAAGAAGTATTTGGTATAACATTCGAGCAGGGTAGGAACAATATTGATTTAAGTTCAGACGAATTATTTTCAAATATACCAACAAAAAACAAATTAATTCCCGAATCGGCCAAACGAGACTTAAAGATAGCCTTAATAACATTGAAATACACTCAGTCGAATTCTGTTTGTTATGTTAAAGATGGTCAGGCAATAGGAATAGGGGCCGGCCAGCAAAGCCGTATTCACTGTACTCGTTTAGCAGGCAACAAAGCAGATATATGGTGGCTGCGTCAACATCCACAAGTTATGTCATTACCATTCCGAAATGATGTGCGTCGTGCAGATCGAGACAATGCGATAGATTTATATATAGGTGACGAATATGAAGATTTACTTAAGGATGGTTCTTGGGAGCCACTCTTCACAGAGAAGCCATCACCTCTATCACGAGAGGCAAAGACATCCTGGTTGCAGAAATTAGAAGGAGTAAGTCTTGGCAGCGATGCATTCTTCCCATTTGGTGACAATATTGAGCGTGCTCATAAATCAGGTGTTCAGTATATAGCACAAGCAGGCGGTTCCGTCCGTGACGACCATGTGATATCCACATGTGACAAATATGGTATAGCCATGGCATTTACCGGAATTCGTCTATTTCATCATTAACAAGTAACAACAAAATCAGACAAAGTCCATGTCAGACGCAAACGAAATCCGCCATGCAATCATGAATGGCATAACTTTTGGTGGTAGCAAGCCTTCCAAGGATGAAGGTTCAAAAAAGGTCAAGACAAAAGCTCGCAAGAAGAGCTACCACACAGGAGCCCACGGGTCGGGTTCAGCTAAACACAAGGCCGAGATACGTCAAAGGGTAAAGAGCCGTAAAAGTCAACGTAAATCTTTAGACTAATGTACAATTAAATTGAGTTCACTTCAAGCGATTTTGTTCAAGAAATCCCCACATTAATTTAAAAATATTATTGCAAAAATCAAATTATTTTGATTCGAAATAGAAATCTACACAAAAATCGATAAACGATGTTAACATTAAAACTTATCAAAGAAGAGACCGAGCGTGTAATCAAAGGTCTTGAAAAGAAACATTTTCCTGAAGCCAGCGCAGCAATAGAAAAAGCGTTGTTGATAGACAAGAACCGTCGAGAGACCCAGAGCAGACTAGACGGCCTTCTATCAGAAAGTAAGAAGAAAGCCAATGAAATAGGTCGTTTGATGAAGTCGGGCGACAAAGAAGGTGCAGCTGCTGCAAAACAAGAGGTATCCAAGTTAAAAGAAAGCATATCCACTCTTCAGTCATCATTAAACACTTATGAAGAAGAGTTAGTTCGTCATCTTTGTACGATTCCCAACATTCCTAATGATGATGTACCTGAGGGTTATGGTGCAGAAGACAATGTTGTAGTTAAGGAAGGTGGCGAGAAGCCGAATTTAGGTGAGAATGCCCTTCCTCACTGGGAATTAGCGAAGAAATACAATTTGATTGATTTTGAATTAGGTGCAAAGGTGACAGGAGCCGGTTTTCCGTTTTATATAGGTAAGATGGCTCGTTTTCAGCGTGCCCTTGAAGCCTTTTTCCTTGAAGAGGCCCGTAAGGCCGGTTATATGGAAGTTCAGCCCCCATTATTGGTAAATCAAGCCTCGGGTTATGGTACAGGCCAGTTGCCTGACAAAGAGGGTCAGATGTATCATGCAGAGGTAGACGATTTGTACTTGATTCCAACCGCAGAAGTTCCAGTAACCAATATATTCCGCGATGTAATCCTAGAAGAAAAGGACTTGCCTCTCAAACGATGTGCCTATTCAGCTTGTTTCCGTCGCGAAGCGGGTGCCTATGGAAAGGATGTCCGAGGTTTAAATCGTTTGCATGAATTCGATAAAGTTGAGATTGTTCGAATTGACACTCCATCCCATTCTTACGAATCATTAAAAGAGATGTTGAATCATGTAGAAGGTTTGTTGCAGAAATTAGAGTTGCCATACAGAATTCTTCGTTTATGCGGTGGTGACATGTCCTTTACCAGTGCCATTTGCTATGATTTTGAAGTTTGGTCAGCAGCCCAGGAGCGTTGGTTGGAAGTAAGTTCCACATCGAACTTTGAGAGTTATCAAGCCAATCGTCTGAAATGTCGTTACCGTCGTTCAGAAGACAAAAAGATAGAATTATGCCACACATTAAACGGTTCTGCATTAGCCTTACCGAGAATAGTTGCGTCATTAATGGAAAACAATCAAACTCCAGAAGGAATTCGCATTCCCAAAGCACTTGTTCCATATTGTGGTTTTGAATATTTGGATGACAAGAATTTCGAATAATATCCATACCTGAGAAGATGAATCTGACAGCCATCAGAAAAACAATTAATTCAACAATCAACAAATCTAATCAGAGATGAATAAAATTGTAAAAAAAGAGCAATTTTCGGAAAAGGTGTTCAAATTAGTTGTTGAAGCACCATTAATTGCCAAATCTCGCAAAGCAGGTCATTTTGTAATTGTTCGTGTTGGAGAGAAGGGTGAACGCATACCGTTAACAATATCCGATTCCGACACAACCAATGGCACAATCACCTTGGTGGTTCAGAAAGTAGGTTATTCTTCCACAAAGCTGTGTAATCTGAATGAAGGAGACTACATAACCGACGTAGTAGGTCCATTAGGTCAAGCCACTCACATTGAGAAATTCGGTACGGTTCTGTGTGCTGGTGGAGGTGTAGGAGTAGCACCAATGCTACCTATAATCAAGGCGTTAAAAGATGCTGGAAATAGAGTTATCTCAGTATTGGCAGGAAGAAGCAAGGAATTAATAATTTTAGAAGATGAAGTTCGCAAGCACAGTGATGATGTAATAATAATGACAGATGACGGCAGTTATGGCAAGAAAGGCGTTGTCACCATAGGAATGGAAGAGGTTATTCAACGAGAAAAAGTAGATAAATGCTTTGCCATCGGTCCAGCCATAATGATGAAATTCTGCTGTCTGTTGACAAAAAAATATAATGTTCCTACTGATGTGTCACTAAATACGATAATGGTAGATGGCACAGGCATGTGTGGTGCATGTAGAATCACAGTTGGCGGTCAGACTCGTTTTGTATGTGTAGACGGTCCGGAATTTGATGGTCACCAAGTGGATTTTGACGAGATGTTCAAGCGTATGGGCGCCTTCAAATCGTCAGAAATAGAAGAGATGAAGAAGTTAGAGAACCACGTAGAAAGTGTTCTGTCAGACTCAAACATCAAGATTAATCCGGAGAAGGCCTCAGAAGCCTCTAAGATGTCGACAAGTGGCAGCATAGAAGAATTAACCGATCCGAAATCTCCATGGCGCGAAGAGTTGAAAAAGAAGATGAAGCCTAAAGAACGCACTCAGATACCCCGTTGTAAGATGGGTGAATTGGATGCTCATTATCGGTCAACGACTCGCACAGAAGAAGTAAACATCGGTTTAACCAAAACACAAGCTCTACAAGAATCTCAACGATGTCTGGACTGTGCTAAACCAACATGTATGGAAGGTTGTCCGGTAAATATCAACATTCCTTCCTTCATAAAGAACATAGAACGTGGTGAATTTTTAGAGGCAGCAAAAGTATTGAAGTCGACATCATCTCTTCCAGCAGTTTGTGGTCGCGTATGTCCTCAAGAGAAGCAATGCGAGTCGAGATGTATACATGTTAAGTTAGGAGGAGAAGCTGTAGCAATAGGAAATCTGGAACGTTTTGCAGCAGACTATGAGCGTGAAAGTGGCAAGATGACACTTCCTGAAGTGGCTCCAAGTAATGGTATCAAGATAGCCATAGTAGGCTCGGGGCCAGCAGGTTTATCCTGTGCTGGTGATATGGCTAAATTAGGTTATGACGTGACCGTTTTCGAGGCACTTCATGAGATAGGCGGTGTATTAAAATATGGTATTCCAGAGTTTCGTTTGCCAAATTCCATAGTGGATGTTGAAATAAACAATCTGCGTAAAATTGGTGTTACTTTTGTGAAAGACTGTATTATTGGCAAGACCATTACAGTAAAGGATTTGGAATCAGAAGGCTACCAAGCCATATTCATTGGTTCGGGTGCAGGATTGCCGAATTTCATGAACATACCAGGCGAGAACAGCATAAATATAATGTCGAGCAATGAATACTTGACCCGCGTAAATCTTATGGACGCCTCCAATCCAGATTCAGACACACCAATCAACAAAGCTCACAGTGTAATGGTAGTAGGTGGTGGCAATACAGCGATGGACTCATGTCGTACAGCAAAGCGTTTAGGTGCAGAACATGTATTTATTGCCTATCGTCGTAGTGAAGCAGAGATGCCGGCTCGTTTGGAGGAAGTGAAGCATGCCAAGGAAGAGGGTATAGAATTTCTTACACTTCACAATCCGATAGAATACATATCAGACGAAAATGGTGCAGTAAAACAAGTACGTCTTCAGAAGATGAAATTAGGTGAGCCCGATTCAAGCGGTCGCCGCTCTCCGATTCCGATTGATGGAGCAATAGAGACACGTGACATAGATATGGCAATAGTGGCGGTAGGTGTATCACCAAACCCAATAGTACCAAAATCGGTTGAAGGTTTGGAATTAGGAAGGAAAAGCACAATATCAGTAAATGACCACATGCAATCCAACATACCAATAATATTTGCTGGTGGCGATATAGTCCGTGGTGGTGCAACCGTAATCTTAGCAATGGGAGATGGCCGTCGTGCAGCGCATTATATGGATGAAATGCTAAAAGGCAAGAAATAGAATTATACACATAATAAAAAAGAGCGTTGTGTTTTTATCATCACAACGCTCTTTTTTATATAATAATGTTACAATCGTCTATTTGATTATTCTTTATTTTTTCCAATACGATGGTAGTCGAACCCAAATTTTTTCATATCCGAGACATTGTAAATATTTCTTCCATCCACGACTACTTTAGTTTTCATAGACCTGGCGACAACCCCCCAACTAGGCTTATAGAATTGTTTCCATTCAGTAATAAGCAGAAGAGCGTCAGCGTCTAATACCGCATCGTACATATCATTAGCATATTGCACCTTTTCTCCAAGAAAATCTTTAGCCTTTTCCATAGCCACAGGGTCATAAACACTAACTTCACATCCAGCAGAAAGAAGTTGTTCAATAGTCACAAGAGCTGTAGATTCACGTACATCGTCGGTATCTGGTTTGAAAGCCAATCCCCAAATAGCCACCCTCTTGCCTTTAATATTACCATTATAGCATTTCAAGAGTTTTTTATAGATAATTTTTCTTTGTGCATCATTGACTTCATCAACCGCCTTAACCACCTTCATATTGTATCCGGCCTTTTCAGCAGTTTTAATAAGTGATTTTACATCTTTAGGCAAACTGGTTCCTCCATATCCACATCCCGCATAAAGATACTCTTTTCCCACTCGGGGATCAGTACCGAGTCCTTTTCTCACCATATCAATATCAGCCCCAACCAGTTCACTGAGATTAGCAATATCATTCATGAATGAGATGCGGTTTGCCAACATAGCATTAGAAGCGAACTTAATCATTTCGGCAGAGGTTGGATCAGTAATAATAAGTTCAAAATTCTGCTGAATCAGAGGTTTATAAAGTTCCTTAATAATATCCGTCCCCTTCTCAGAAGAAACTCCAGCGACAATTCTGTCAGGATTCATAAAATCTTTAACGGCATTACCAGCTCTTAGAAACTCAGGAAGTGAGATAATGTCATAATGAATATTAGCGCCTCTCTTTTCAAGTTCTATATTCATAGCAGCCTTAAGCTGTCGTGCAGTCCCAATAGGAACCGTAGACATAATAGCAACTGCGAAATATTTAGTAACAGTTTGAGCGATCAATTTAGCATATTCAGCCATATTCTTGAGTTCAATGGTACCGTCCTGCAAAGCTTTAGTAGGCATAGCAAGAATGATGATGTCGGCATCCTCAACAATAGGCTTCAAGTCATCCGAGAATTTAAGTTTTCCTTCTCTAATGTTTCTGCTAAGTTTTTCGTCAAGTCCCGGTTCGTAAATAATAGTCTCTCCATTATTAAGCTTATCCAGCACTTCACGTTTAGTTTCGACACAAGTTACCTTGGCTCCTAATTCAGCAAAACACGTAGCACTTACAAGTCCTACAGTTCCCGTTCCAACGACAACAATATTCATATTAATATATAATTTTCAGATTAAAACTAATTATACGACAAAAGTAATAATAAAAACTCAATAAACAAAATGAGTAAAAAGAATTAATAAATTAATTTAGTTTATTTATGAATTAAAAATATTATGTAACAGAAGGGATGAATTCGTTTATTGCATTGATAATAGAATTCACTTGATCATCAGTAAGAACTGGCGAAATCGGTATTGAGAGTTCCTGTTTTGCAATATTTTCAGCGACAGGTAAGTTTAAAGCATTAAATTTTTTAAGTCCTTTTTGTTTATGAGGCGGTACAGGATAATGAATCAATGTCTGTATACCCTTATTCATTAAGAAAACCTGCAATTCATTCCTATACTTAGTTAAAATAGGGAAAAGGTGATAGACGTTATCCCGCTTAATGTTTTTGCAAGGTAACTTAATAAAATCGTTATTAATGTTTTTATAGTATTTCTCGGCAACATTTTTTCTTAAATCGTTATCATGATCAAGGAACTTCAATTTTTCGGTTAAAACAGCAGCTTGTATTTCATCAAGTCTTGAGTTGAATCCCATAAACTCCGCATAATATTTTTCTGTAAATCCATAATTAGCAATAGCCGAAGCGATATTAGCAAGTTCAAAAGAGTCGGTTGTAATAGCTCCTGCATCGCCTAATGCGCCAAGATTTTTTCCTGGATAAAAACTATGAGCTGCTGCAAATCCCAAACTTCCCGTTCTATTTTGTTTGAATACACATCCATGTGCTTGTGCATTGTCCTCCAGCAATAATAAATTAGAATCCTGACAAAACTTTAAGATATTATCTGAACAAGCACATTTCCCATACAAATGTACAATCAGAATCGCTTTGGTTTTTTTTGTTAAATTATCATGCAGCAAGTTTTCATCCAAAAGCAGAGTATCAGGATGAGCGTCGATAAACACCGGTTGTAATCCAGCTCTCACAATCGCCGAAACAGATGCAATAAAAGTATTAGCAGGCACCATCACGTGATCACCCACATTTAATTTTCCCATTTCAATTAATGAGATGAACATGATTGTCAGAGCATCAAATCCATTACCAACACCAACTGCAAATTTTGTTCCAATAAAATCAGCATATTTCCGTTGAAAGCATTCCAGTTCTTTACCCTTAATAAACCAACCGCTATTAATGACCCTATGAATTGCGTCGTCAATACAGGTCTGATGCAACGCATTAATTTGTTTTATATCAAGAAACTGAATCATGTTGGGAATAATTTTTACAAAGTTATATAAAAAACGGTAAATAGCATTAAAAATATAAAATAAAAAAAGCGACGTTAGAAACGTCGCTCAATACCTTAAAAACATCTCATGTAATTTCAATAGTTATCACCTTCGTTTTGTAGAGCCTCATAAAGAGGCATCTACAATTCTCGAGTGTGAATTAAAGGAAAACTGTTTCATCTCGAAAAAATTTTCCGTGTGGTAAAAACCACAATTATCCAAAAACAATCAATTAACTAACTACCTTAAATTAACTAACACTATTGAAACCTAAACTAATACTAACTACCTTATAAAAATACTTATTAACAAAATGTTTACGACATTCACATGCCCAATAAAAAACTTAACACCTTAAAACTAATACAATTATTATGAAAAATCTAAATTATCAAACCCTTTTAACTAATACTTATCAATATAATCTTTAAACCTTAATCTATCAACACCTATTTTATATCTCAAATATTAGTTACTCATTTTTTACGATGCAAAGTTACATAGTATTTCAATAATAGAAGAACAAATAAGTGTAAAAAAGACAGTTTTCAAAGAATTTATTGACATAGATCAATGATTGTGTGGGCACACAACACAAAAACCGATAATTAGATTTTAGAAAGTGCCATATTTAAATCATCAATAATATCATCAGGATCTTCAATTCCAACAGACAGTCGAATAAGATCGGGAGCCACACCAGCCTGTAAAAGCTGCTGGTCGGACAACTGTCTATGTGTGTGACTAGCAGGATGCAGAACACACGTTTTAGCATCAGCAACATGAGTTACAATACTTACAAGTTTTAGTGAATCCATAAACTCAACAGCCGTTTGTCTGTTTCCCTTAATGCCAAATGCCATTACTCCACATGAGCCATTAGGAAGATATTTTTTACATTTCTCAAATTGAGGACTAGAATTTAATCCAGGATAATTTACCCATTCAACTTTTGGATGATTTTCAAGAAACCTTGCAACAAGAAGAGCATTATTACAATGTTGTTTCATTCTTAGATGAAGAGTTTCAAGTCCCAAATTTAGCAGGAAAGAATTTTGAGGTGCAGGAATAGCTCCCAGATCCCTCATAAGTTGCGAAACGATTTTTGTCAAATACGCCATATTTCCAAAAGCTTTGGTATATGTCAGTCCATGGTAACTCTCATCAGGCAAAGTAAGTCCTTTGAATTTGTCATGGTGTAATTCCCAATCAAACTTTCCGCTATCAACGACACATCCTCCTACTTGAGTAGCATGTCCATCCATATATTTAGTAGTTGAATGAGTAACAATATCAGCTCCCCATTCGAATGGTCTGCAATTAACAGGCGTAGCAAATGTATTATCTACGATAAGAGGGACTCCGTTTCTATGTGCTATATCAGCAAATTTTTCAATGTCGAGCACCTTACATCCCGGATTACTGATAGTTTCTCCAAAAAGGAGCTTAGTATTAGGTTTAAATGCACTTTGAATTTCGTCTTCAGTAGCATCTGGATTAATAAAAGTGCAATCGATACCCAGTTTTTTCAGGGTAACGTTAAAAAGGTTGTAAGTCCCCCCATAAATTTCGCTACTTGTAACAAAATGGTCACCCGCTTGACAAATATTAAAAACAGCAAAAAAATTAGCCGCTTGTCCAGATGAAGTCAGTACAGCCCCTACTCCACCTTCTAATTGTGCAATTTTTTTAGCAACCATATCATTTGTAGGGTTCTGCAGTCGCGTATAGAAATAGCCATCTTTCTTCAAGTCAAACAGGAGAGCCATTTCCTCTGTATTGTCGTATTTAAATGTTGTACTCTGAATAATAGGCAATTGCCTAGGTTCTCCATTTTTTGGTTCATATCCACCATGTACGCAAATAGTAGATGTTTTCAAATTTTCTTTCATATAAAATTGGATTAAAACATTAAATTAAAAAGGATATTAATAACAGGTATAATAGTTAATAAAGCCATACAAGCAAACATGAAGCCTCACCTCTACGAAATTACGCATTAATTTCTTCAAGTTCCTTTCTTATAAATTCAGCTGTGCAGCCTTTTCCGGAAGTGGCAACTTCAAGAGGAGAGCCAGTAACAATAACTCTTCCCCCTCTTTCACCCCCTTCTGGACCAATATCAATAATATGATCAGCATTAACAATTACATCGAGATTATGTTCAATAACAATAACGGTATTACCTTTTTCCACAAGTTTATGCAAGACATCTAAAAGAGCCTGAATATCTGCGAAATGTAATCCCGTAGTTGGTTCATCAAGAATAAAGACAGTTTTTCCCGTATCTCTTTTCGCCAGTTCCGTAGCGAGTTTGACTCTCTGGCTTTCTCCACCAGACAAAGTATTTGAAGGTTGTCCCAACTTTAAATATCCAAGTCCGACCATTTGCAGCACTTTGATTTTATTCAATATATTTGGTTGATTTTCAAAGAATTCAACAGCCTGATTAATTGTCATGTCCAACACGTCGGCAATTGACTTTCCTTTAAATTTAACCTCAAGTGTAGCCCTATTATATCTTTTTCCCCTGCATGCTTCACATACAACTTGAATATCCGGCAGAAAGTTCATGACAATGTTCTTATATCCATTTCCAGAACAGACTTCGCATCTTCCCCCTTTTACATTAAAGGAGAATCTTCCGGGCTTATATGCTCTAATTTTTGATTCAGGTAATTCAACAAACAAATTTCTAATGTCGTTGAACACACCCGTATATGTAGCCGGGTTGGAGCGTGGAGTTTTTCCGATAGGCGCCTGATCGACCGAAACGACTTTATCCACATATTCTATTCCTTCAATTGAATCATAAGGCAATGGCTGTTTAATAGATCGATAAAAGTGTTGAGAAAGAATTGGCTGTAGCGTTTCATTGACAATAGTAGATTTACCCGATCCACTCACTCCAGTAACACAAATAAATTGTCCCAAAGGGAATTCTACATCAATATTTTTTAGATTATTCCCTTTCAAGCCTTTAAGAATCAATTTATGATTGGTTTGAATTTTCCATTGTTTTTTATAAGAATCGTTCATTTTCAGTTCCCGTTTCAACCATTTAGCAGTAAGGGTATCTGTTTTCATAAGTTGATCCGGTTTTCCTTGAAAAACGATTTCACCTCCTTTTCTACCAGCTCCAGGTCCAACATCTACAATATAATCCGCATTCATCATCATATCCCTGTCATGTTCCACAACAATGACAGTATTCCCCATATTTCTCAAATCCTTAAGTGAATCAATAAGTTTTGCGTTATCTCTTTGGTGTAATCCAATACTAGGTTCATCGAGAATATAAAGGACATTAACGAGTTGTGAGCCGATTTGCGTAGCCAGTCTGATTCTTTGGTTTTCTCCGCCAGACAAAGAAGCAGCATTCCGATTCAAGGCAAGATAATCGAGACCTACATTTAGCATGAATTGTAGTCTTTTATTAATTTCCTTAATTATTTCTTCAGCAATTGTCCATGTTCTTTTGTCCAGTTTCTTATCTAACGAATTAGTCCAATTATAAAGAGTTGCGATATCCATTTCGGCAACCTGTGCGATGTTTAATCCATCGAGTTTAAAATGAAGAGACTCCACTTTCAATCTATGTCCATGGCATTCAGGGCAGACAGAAATTTTATCGAAAGAGTCAGCCCATCTTTGTGCCATAGGTGAATCTTCGGCATCACTTAGCTGATGAATATATTTGGCGAGCCCTTCATATGTACAAAACAGATCAGATGAAGTTCTAATTTTATTCTTACTTATGCAAATTCTGGTTTCACACCCGAAAAGCAAATCGTTAACCGCTTCAGGAGTCATTTTGTCTATTGGAGTATCCAAAGAGAATCCATGAAGTTGTAGAACAGCTTCGATTTGCCAGAATATCATTGTTTTAGAAAATTTTCCGATTGGTGCCAAAGCCCCTTGTGCAACAGACAATTTTTTATCAGGAATGATTTTGTTTTCATCAATAATGCTCACCATCCCCAGTCCTTTACATCTTGGGCACCATCCTTCAGGGGAATTGAATGAGAAATTGTTGGGAGCAGGTTCTGAATAACTGATTCCGGAAGTAGGGCACATCAATTTTCTGCTATAGAACTTAGTAGTATTATCATCTTTGTTAAGTATCATGATTAACCCATTTCCTATGTCCATAGCATGTGCAATACTCTTAACAAGCCGGTCTTTATCTTTTATCGAAGGAATAACCTTATCTACAATTACCTCAATGTTATGATTTTTATACCTATCAACCTTCATGCCTTCCGAAAGAGGTAAAATTTCCTCATCGACTCTTACGCTAAGGAATCCCTTTCTTCTCAGACTATCGAAGAGTTCTCTATAGTGTCCCTTTCTTGACTTGACAACAGGAGATAGAATGAAAACATGTTTATCAGCATATTCATCCAGGAGGAGTGACATGATTTGTTCATCGTTGTACTTAACCATTTTCTCTCCAGAAACATAGCTAAAAGCGGTAGCAGCTCTAGCAAAAAGTAGTCTAAGGAAATCATAAATTTCTGTAACGGTACCAACAGTAGATCTTGGATTATTATTAACAGTTTTCTGCTCAATGCTGATAACGGGGCTGAGTCCCTGAATCTCGTCAACTTCAGGTCTTTCAAGTCCACCAATAAAGTTTCTAGCATAGGCAGAGAAAGTTTCGATATACCTTCTTTGTCCTTCTGCGAAAATAGTATCAAAAGCAAGGCTGGACTTCCCGGACCCACTCAATCCAGTAATAACAGTAAGTTGATCTCTTGGAATGCTAACATCTACATTTTTGAGGTTATGTACTCTAGCTCCGACAACCTTAATAACATTATCCTGCATGAAAATAGAAAATAGAAAGAATAAACGGAATAAAAAGAAATTACAAAAGGAAAAAATCAGAAATCAGAAGTTGATTCAGCATCAGAGTTAAATCCACTAATTACGTTAATAACTTTTCTGATTTTATAATGAAGTCCGTCACTGCCAATAGCGTCAATATGAAGAATGTACCCCCCATCTTTGACGGGTTTTCCATTGACTTTGCCATCCCATCCTTGAGCGATGTTATCAACATTGAAAACATGTAGAGTTTTCCCCCATCTGTTTTTAATAACTCCATCAACTTTAACAAGGGACTGACATTCTATTACCAACTTATCATTAAGGCCGTCGTCATTAGGCGAAAGTCCGTCGGTAACAGTAAGTTTCGATTCACTAATAACGACAGAGACACCCGTTTCCATTTCATAATCATATGTCATTCCAGTAGAATTATTAATGAAAGTAACATATAATTTTATAATATGGCTTCCCGATTCCTTTATAGTGTAATTGATATCCTGTTCGTATCTGTCTAACAGTGGTTTAGATTCACCCTCATCAGCTTTATATATTTTCCATTCGCATACCACCTTGTCGTATTCAGTTTCATCATACTCCAAATTGGCATTACAAGTGATATCACATGGAGCCTGTGCGGAATGTGAATCTCCATCAAAAAGTGTGATTTCCTCCTGATCATCAACGGAGTAGAACGAAACCGACGGTTTAGCGATTTGTGCTTTAGCAAAAGAGCAAAACGCTATTAAAAGAAGAGTAATAAAACATTTAATCGTCGTCTTGTATTTCATATTCAGAACAATTATAAAACAACATGCAAATTTAAAAAAAATAATCGGATTATTATCCACTAAAAACTCAAAAGTTAATAGAATTTACAATAATAACGAATTATGCAATCATGTTATTATTCACAATAATGAAAATATAATATTTCAAATATATTTCTAAAAGTGTAAAAAAGGGAATAAATATGGTGATTTATTTTGTAAAGGAATTAAAATCCATTATCTTTGCAATAAAATACAAAGCTTAGAAGAACAAAATTGAGTTTGTAATAATATTCATATATACAGTTGCATTTACATTATTTTTCAAACAAAAAATAAACATACAAAACCATATGTCACTAAAGAAAACACTCTTATTCATTTCATTTTCATTAATCAGCCTAATCAGCTATAGTCAAAATGCACAGAAACACGAAGTGATGCCAGGAGAGACATTGTACTCCCTTGGTCGCCGTTATAACGTTACAGTTGACGCTTTAAAGAAAGCGAACAATCTAAGTTCGGACGCGATTAAAGCCGGGCAGTTGTTGATAATCCCATCCTCATCATCAACCCCAACAGTTCAGCAACAAAATTCAGTTAACCAGTCAAATACCCCAAGCAACACAGTTTCAAATCCATCAGTTGCAGAGGTAACATCTCCGTCAGCCCCTCAGAGCACATCCCGTACAATAGAAGTTCAAATTCCGAGATGCAAGTTGACCTATATCACAGAGAAGAAAACAACAGTAGCCGAGATATGTGTGAAATTTGGTATAAGCGAGAACGAGTTTATTCTCAGCAATCCAGAAATAAAAAAATTTAAGATAAAGAAGGGCACGAGCATTTGCATCCCATACACAGAATCAGAGCGTTCAGCCTTAATAAAAGCCGAAGCAGCCGCTCAGGCAGAAGCACAACGCAAACAAGAAGAATCAGAGCGTGCACTTAGAGAAGCCGAAATAGCCTCAAGGCGTTTAGAAAAGATTAATGTGTCGGTTATCCTTCCTTTTGAACTTAGCCACGAGCGTAAATCCCAAGAAGCAATAAAAATGATTGATTTTTACGAAGGTATGCTTTTGGCAATTGATGACTTACAATCAAAAGGCGCCAATGTGGAGCTTCAAGTATATGATGAGCAAGAGACCCCAATAGATTCTATATTATCGTTATTGAGCCAACATCCATGCCATCTAATAATAGGCGCCAAAAACATCGACAATATAAATGCCTTACGCAGTTATTCCAAGCGCAACAATATAATATTAGCTGTGCCGTTCTCCTCAAAAGAGGATTTAACAGTAGGCCATCCAAATTTATTCCAAGTAAACATGAAGTCATCCTTGCTATACGATCAAGTATACAAAACCTTCACAGAAGAGAACCGAGACGCCCATGTACTATTTGTGACTTGCCCCCGTACAGATGACAACAATTACATAAAAGGTTTCGAGAGATATTTATCCGAGCACAACATATCCCATTCTACAATAGATGCAGATGATTTGTCCAAGGCCTCCTCTCTTTCTGCCAGCGGAAAGCGTGTTGTGTTGATACCTTCAGACAAGAGCGTTGAAACATTTAAAAAGATTATCAGCACTTTAGACGGCTATGAGAGCAGGATATCAAGTAACATCAGTCTATTTGGCTATCCAGAATGGCAAACCTTCTCAGTGGAGAACACCAACAAACTCAGGTTATATCACTGCAGTTTTTACACGACCTTTTATGCAGATCTAAGTTCAGATGACGTATTGTCATTCACCAGTCGTTTTAAAAAGCGTTTCAACCGTGACCAATATAACTCACGTCCATTGTATGGTTTGTTGGGATACGATGTAACTAACTACTTTATTGGAGGTTTACATAAGTATGGCACAGCCTTTATAGACAATCAGGATGCAATGAAGACAGAATCTCTCCAGAATCCGATGTTATTTGAGCGTAACTACTCATCACGTCAAAACGGCTTTACGAATCACAACATCCGCATTATCCACCCATAGTGGTTCATAGTTCTTTTCCAATACGCATATAATCACCATATAGAGGTTTCTAATGAGAAAAGCCATTCTGACAAGCTTATTTCTTTTATCTTTCCACTTAGGCTATTGTCAAGTGGGAGACTATCGTTCATGTTTAAGTGTTGGTGGCAATATAGGCATGACCATGAACACTATGAATTTCAGTCCGACGATAAAACAGTCGAGCAAGTTGTTTCCGACTTTAGGCATAAGCTGCCGTTATATAAGCGAGAAGTACTTTTCTTCCATATGTGGTGTCCTATTAGAATTGAATTATTCAAATCTGGGTTGGAAAGAGTTTATAGAAGACGGTAGCGGCAACACATATCGCCACGACATACATTACCTTCAATTACCAATGATGATGCAGATGGGTTGGGGTAAAGAGCAGAATGGCTTTAAATTTTTGTTTGAAGCAGGTCCTCAGCTGGGTTTGGCAATCGGCACCAGCGAATCACGCGGTGGAGGCACATGGGATGTAAGCAATCGTCCAAACAATGTGACCTATCAATATGACCACGATATAGACCGTCATTTTGATTACGGCATCGTAGGCGGTTTAGGCATAGAATACAGCAGGGGCCGCAGCCACTATATATTCGAAGGACGTTATTACTTTGGTCTGGGTGACACATATGACAATTCCAAACAAGGTTACTTTTCACGTTCAGCAAACCAGACAATAGAAATAAAATTGGTATATTTACATGACATCAAGCTATAAATGAAATATTATTTCTTCGAGCTCAATAAGATTGTATAAAAATAGAATTAAATTTTAAAGAATATGAGTAGATCCATTATCATTACATTATTCTCCGCAATTGGCTTTATTAGCAACAGCTATGGTCAGGCATCCGACAAAGTAAGTTATCTATTCACCTATTTTACCGGTAATGCTCCAGAAGAAGAACAAATATGCTACGCTTTAAGCGATGATGGTTATAATTTCACCCCATTAAATGACGGAATGCCCGTAATAGAGAGTGATACTATAGCCTTAACCGGTTGTGTTCGCGATCCTCACATTTTGCGTGGAGAAGACGGCAAAACGTTTTATATGGTAGTTACCGATATGCGTTCGTCATTAGGTTGGAGCAGTAACCGTGGTTTGGTTTTAATGAAATCGACCGATTTAATCCACTGGAGTCATTCAACAGTGCACTTCCCGACGAAATATCCTAAAAAATGGCGCAATGTAATTCGTGTATGGGCTCCTGAAACTATATACGACAAAGAAGCCGGTAAATACATGGTATTCTATTCCCTTCGCACTAGCGACAATCATTCTTATGACCGCATATACTATTCCTATGTGAATGAAGATTTCACAGATTTAGAGGGGGAGCCCGTTTACATGTTTGATAATGGTTCAGCAACTATAGATGGTGACATAGTATTCAATGACGCCGACGGATTATATCATTTATTCTACAAGAGTGAGAGCGGCCGAGGTATATTCCAGGCAACAGCCTCTCATCTCACAGCTCGTTCAGGAGCTCCATTAGGCAGTCAATGGACAAAACTAGATGGTCATGTAGATCAGACGACAGTAGGTGTAGAAGGTGTAGGCGTATGCAAGACAATAGATGAAAGTTCGTGGATAGTGATGTACGATTGTTATGGCGATGGTTACTATCAATTCTGCAAGAGTCCTGATTTAAAGAGCTTTGAGGTAGTTCAAAACACGGCTACTCAAGGTAAATTCACCCCGCGTCATGGAACGATAATCCCAATAACCCAATCAGAGAAAGACCGCTTATTGTCAGAATACGGTGAACACACCAATCCTATTCTACCAGGTTTTCATGCAGATCCAGAGGTTATGTATTCGCATAAGACCAACAAATATTACATATACTCCACCACTGACGGCCATCCAGGTTGGGGCGGCTGGTCGTTCAGTGTATATTCAAGCGATGATTTAATTCATTGGACAGATGAAGGTGTCATGCTTGATTTACGCAGTGATCAGGTAAGTTGGGCAGATGGAAATGCCTGGGCACCAGCTATAGAAGAAGTAAAAGTAGGTAGAGGCAAATATAAATATTATTTTTATTTCAGTGGTAACGCTGGCAACCGCAAAGAGATAGGTGTAGCCGTATCCGATTCTCCAACCGGTCCATTCGTAGACAGCGGCCAATCAATAATAAAGGAAAGTCCAGTAGGACGTGGTCAGCAAATAGATGTTGATGTATTTACAGATCCAGTCAGCAAAAAACATTATCTTTATTGGGGTAATGGTTACATGGCAGGAGCAGAGTTGTCAAAAGACATGCTGTCGATAAAAGAATCCACCTTAACAGTAATGACTCCAGAAGGAGGCGATTTACGCAGCTGGGCCTATCGAGAAGCCCCATATGTGTTTTACCGTAAAGGTCTTTACTATTTCCTGTGGTCTGTAGACGACACCGGTTCTCCGAACTATCATGTATGTTATGGTGTATCGAAATCCCCATTAGGTCCGATAGAGCAAATAGGGGGAGAATATCCAACAATATTGATTCAGTGTCCAGAAAAGAAGATATACGGAACTGCTCATAATTCAATTCTTCAATTGCCAAATGAAGATAAATGGTATATAGTATATCATCGTATAAATAAAGGATTTATAAATCGTAATTCAGGTCCAGGATGGCATAGGGAAGTATGTATAGACGAGCTTCATTTTGACGACGAAGGTCATATAATCCCAGTCATTCCAACTTTAGACGGTCCCTCACCCCTAAAATGAAAACGATGCCCAAAACAATTCTATTTGACCTAGACGGCACCCTATTAGACAGTTTAAACGATTTATGGGCAAGCGTAAACCATTCGCTTGCCCAAAATAATATGTCTGTTCGTAGCAAAGAAGAAATACGTCAATTTTTAGGCAATGGTGCAAGACAACTGATTTCTTTATCAATGCCTCCAGGCTACAGTGATAAAGAATTCTCCCAGGTATATAATGAATTCAAGACGTATTATTCGCTTCATTCATCCGACAAAACCAAGCCATACGACGGAATAATGCCGATGCTTGAACAGTTGAAACAATTAGGCGTAAAAACTGGTATAGTAAGCAACAAACCAGACACAGCAGTGCAGAAATTATACCGAAGATTCTTTTCGAACAGTATAGACATGGCTATAGGCGAACAAGAAGGGATAACACGCAAGCCCTCACCCGACATGATTTTCAAGGCGTTATCAATTTTAGGAAGCGATGTTTCTCAGTCTATATATGTAGGTGACAGTGAGGTGGATATAGCCACAGCCAACAATAGCGGCATAAAATGCATATCTGTAAGTTGGGGATTCAGAGGTAGAAGCTATTTAGAAAATGAAGGAGCATCTACAATAGTTGACGATCCTACAGAATTAATAAACTTACTCAAAGATATTCATTTCTGTTAATCATCTAAATCTTTATCTGAAAATAAAAAAGGTCAGCGCTTTGCTGACCTTTTTATATTGCGGAATATCAAGAATTATTTCTTAGTCTCTGTTGCCGGAGCAGCTTCTTCTGCTTTAGCCGGAGCAGCTTCTTCTGTTTTAGCCGGAGCAGCCTCTTCTGTTTTAGCTGGAGCAGCTTCTTCTGTTTTAGCTGGAGCAGCTTGTTCAGCGTTAGCAGGTGCAGCTTGCTCAGCGTTAGCAGGTGCATTATTTTGTTGAGTAGCCGGTACTTGCTGTTGAGGAACAGGCATTGGAGCAGCCTCTTTCTTATTATCCCCAGCAAATGCAGCAGATGCAACACAAAGAACGACCATAATTGCAGCTAATGTCCAAGTAGTTTTCTCTAAGAAGTCAGTAGTTTTTCTGACACCGAGAACTTGATTAGAAGAAGAGAATCCGGAGGCTAGTCCCCCACCCTTACTCTCTTGTATAAGAACGATTCCACAAGTTAAAATAGCTACTATAATAAGTAGCACGATAATTAATGTATACATTTTATATTATTGTTTGTTATTATTAACAATGGTTTCCAATAATCTCATTTGAGATGCAAAGATAGTACTTTTTTCCGGATTATTCAAACAAATAGTCTTTAATATTTCTAAAGCTTGTTGATATCTGCCTTGTTTTATATAAATATTAACAATGTTTTCATTATAAATCTGTCCGTAATCGCCGTCGGAGTCATAATCAGGCCCAATCGGTTCATTATCTTTATTAGTTAGTTCGAACCTCTGTTTTCCTTTGTTTTCCTGAATAAAAGAATCAATAATTGAATCCTGTCCATCGTTTGTGACATTTTCATCAGGATTCAGTCCATCCTGCGATTTTAGGAATGCGGCATAATCGCTCGTCAAGTCAGCAATAGTAGGAACAGAATGTGGGGCAACCTTATCGGTTTCTTTCTTATCTTCAGGTAGATTAGAAAGGAAATCATCAATTAATGAAATAGTTCTATTTTCATCAGTTTCAATATCCATTTTATTGTCACTGTTGTTATCAATCTGATAGTTATGTCCTTCAATCAAACTGAACAACGTAGTTCTATCGGGTATAAGCAGACTTGCTTTGGTCAATTCCTCGCTTAATTTGGGTTCATGCATTTTAAAAAGATTGAGCACATACAACAATCTAGCCGTATGATAGAATGGGAATCTTTCAACAATATTCCTCAACTCTCTCAATGTCATTGCATTCAGTTTGTCTTGGTGATTTATGAGTTTGGTAATATCCATTATTAAAATGAAAAATAAAAATAAAGGTTATAGCCACTGTTTCTTTTTGAAATAGAAAAGAGAAACAACCGTAGTTATAATAGACAATAAAATAGCAAATGGGAATCCCCACGCCCATTTTTCCATACCGTTAATAAGGTTCATTCCAAAAATAGATGCCACTAATGTAGGAAACATGATAATCATGTTAAGTGAAGTGAGCAGTCTCATCACTTTATTCATATTATTGTTAATAACATTAGCATAAGTATCCATAGTAGATTTCAAGATGTCGGAATAAATAGCCGTGGTTTCTCTCGCCTGCTGCATTTCGATATTAACATCTTCAATTAGTTCAGCGTCAAGTTCATCTACAGGTAGTCTGAATTTCAATTTAGAAAGCAGGTTTTCGTTACCTCTGATAGAAGTTGCGAAATATGTAAGACTATCCTGTAATCTAGAGAGATAAACAAGATCCTTATTATCAATTTGTCTGTCAAGATCCCTTTTAGCCTTTTCAATCAGTCCATTAGTTTGTTTTAGGTATTTAAGATACCAAACAGATGCAGACAGGAATAGTCTGAAGACGAGGTCGGCTGCATCGGAAAACCCTTCTGCCCTTCTCTGCTGATGATTAATGAAATCAAGCATCATTCTAGTTTCTTGGTCACAAACCGTGACAATAACATCTTTTTTTATTACAACTCCGAGTGGAATCGTGGTATATGGTGCTCTAGATGTAGTTGTTTTAAGGTGTGGTATACGTAGAATAATCATAAGCCAGCCGTCATCAATATCAAATCGCGCTCTCTCGTCAGTATCGGCAATGTCGGAAAGGAAATAATCAGGCATTCCCAATTCATTAACAAGAAATTTGACGTCGTCTTCAACCGGGCATGTAACTTGTACCCAACAACCAGGTTGCCATTTCTCAATATGGCTTATCGAACCTTTAGTATTCCAGAATGAACGCATATTTCTGAATCTTTAGTGATTAAAAATTAAAAAAACAAGGCTAAAGATTCAGCAAAGAATCTTTATCCTAACATAATAAATAATTCGCCGGATAATCGTCCATAAAAAAAACAAGAATTGGTTATCAGATGCAAAGTTACGTATTTTTTTTAAAAAAAGTCGTAAAAAATCAAAAAAAACGATTCTTATGAATCAAGAAATTGCACTTCTATCTTGAAAATATAAGAAATTATGCTCATATCTTGAATGAACACTCAAGAATAGGCTTAAAATAGAACTTAAATGAATCGAGCCTCCGATGAGAGAAGCATTGAGAATACCATTATAATTATATGCTCAACGGCGTCTTTTAAAGACGCCGTTGAGATAAAAGGAATTAGAATAAGTTTTCAATAGGTGTAAATTTCATGTTCCAAACTTTAGCAACAGGTTCACAAGTGCAATTTCCATTCACCATATTAACACCCTTTCTTAACGCAGAATCGTTCATAGCAGCTTTTTTCCACCCATTGTCAGCAATTTTAATTGCATATTTTAATGTAGCGTTTGTAAGTGCGATTGTGGAAGTGTTAGGAACAGCTCCAGGAATATTAGCAACAGCATAATGTAGAATTCCATCAATAGAATAGACGGGTTCACTATGTGTAGTTGGTCTGGAAGTCTCGAAGCATCCTCCTTGATCAATAGCGACATCCACAAGGACTGTACCTGGTTGCATCGTTTTCAGCATATCTTTAGTAATAAGTTTTGGTGCGGCATCTCCTGGAATAAGCACAGAACCTATAATTGCATCAGCATCAATGATTTCTTTTCTGATATTATGTTCTGAAGAAAAAAGAGTATGTACATTATCAGGAAGTTCGGCATCCAATTGTTTCAGTCTTGGCAATGAGATGTCAGTAATGGTTACATCCGCTCCCATTCCAGCAGCAATTCTCGCCGCCGCTTCTCCAACAGTCCCACCTCCAAGAACGAGCACTTTAGCCGGTTTTACGCCAGGCACTCCCGCCATAAGTTTACCTTTTCCGCCTTTGGTTTTTTGCAAGTAGTAAGCAGCATTCTGTGCAGCCATTCTTCCAGCGACCTCACTCATAGGAATAAGCAGAGGGAGTGACTTGTCTTCCATTTCAACCGTTTCATATGCAATACATACAGCTCTGCTCTTGACCATAGCCTCTGTAAGTTCTACATCGCAAGCAAAATGGAAATAAGTAAAAACTATTTGGTTTGGTCTAATAAGTGGATATTCAGGTTTAATAGGTTCCTTGACTTTCACGATCATATCAGCGTCGGCATAAACGCCTTCAATCGTGTCAATGAGTTTTGCACCTGCATTTAAATAATCCTCATCATAGAATCCGCTGCCCTCACCTGCACCTTTTTGGACAATAACGACATGTCCATGACTAATTAATTCCTTCACACCGGCCGGAGTCATACCGACACGGTTTTCATTATTTTTAATTTCTTTAGGAACACCAACAATCATAAGCAAAAGATTTTAAAAAGTTAACAAAATGAAATGTATAAATCTCAAATGCGAATATATAAAGATTTTTCGACATCTCAAAAAAATGAAAATAATTTTTAAATCATTTTTTATGATTAAAAAAGGAAGAAAAAATTATTTTAAATAAAATATTATTTATAACTTTGCAGAGTTAAATAAAGGGGGCGTAGCCCAGTTGGTTCAGAGCGCTGCAGTCACATTGCAGAGGTCAACAGTTCGAGCCTGTTCGTCCCCACCAACAAAAAGAGAGCGTCCGATGACGCTCTCTTTTTGTTTTAAATTAGAAGTTCAAAATCGACTTACATAATGAATCATCAAGGTTATCTTGTAATCGTCACTTGTTGAAGTCCTTCACTTGAGAAAGAGATTTCAACAGTTTTTTTGGATAATTTTCTGATGTAAACCAACATCTGTCCTCTGAAAGCATTTTGCTTGTTATCAGTATAGTCAGACATGTCAGAATTATTAGACGCCTCCATTCCCATCAAGACAGCATCACCTTTTATATTGCAAATAATTTCATTATTAGCATTTTTCACAATATGTTCGTCGTTATCTACAACATTTACAAGCAACTGTAGCAACATAGCATCTTCTTTATTTTCATAATCAGCCACTCCTTCGTCAGTCAGATCAGTCACAGTTAATTTAGTAGGATTTTCAAAAGTAAATATATCATAATCAGCAACAATGTCACCATTTTCATTAAGCGCTTGTGCTTGAAGTTTTCCTGGTTGAAATGGTATAGTCCAAGACATACCACCAATCGTATCATTATATTGTTTTATTTCGCCCACTTCGTTGCCATTAAGTAAAAGTCTGGCTTTGGGCTGATTAGTATAACAAGCGACCATTACGTTGGTGTTTTCAGGATAATTCCAAAAGTCCAGAGCTTCAGTAGGGAAGAAATCCCGCCGTTGTTCCCTTCGGTTTCGCCTCTGTGTATTCTGATTATGCCTGACAGGCATAGTCCCAATATATATCATAGGTTTATCGCTCCATAAAGATTGTCTGAACCATCCTCTCGGTTTTTTGAAATTAGCAAAATTAAGCAATCCCGTATTCAATCCCCTTGATGGCCATTTACCAGATTCTCCGAGATAGTCGGTTCCTGTCCAAACAAACTGTCCGAATATGAAGTCCTTGTCTCTAACCGCCTTCCAAGCATCATACCCCACTCCGGTTTCGCTGCCATATATTACACGTTGAGGATAATTTTGATGATCGATATCATATCTGTTTTCTGTATAATTGTAACCAACAACATCAATCACATCCGGATAAATAGTCTGGTTACTCATTACAACTCCAGCCAGCGCTCCAGTGACCGGTCTTGAAGAATCATTTTCTCTAATGATTTTCGCAAGTCTTTCAGCAATCAGGCCAATTCTTTCCGCATTAGGAGCTTCCGGTTTATATCCCCCAAACATAGGCTGGTTGATAGACGTTCCATCCAATACAGGATGAGAATAAGGGTCATTAGGATAGTCCACCTCGTTTCCGACGCTCCATAAAAAAACGGACGGGTGGTTTCTGTCTCTTCTTACCATATCCGCCACATCAGAATCAATCCATTGTTCGAAGAAATCATATGAACCATCAAATCCAGGAGTTCCGTTATTCCAACCAGTAATCCACTTTCTTTTCGGGAATTCCCATTCATCAGAAGCCTCATCCATAACCAACATACCCTCCTCATCGCATATGTCATATAGAATTGGGGCTTGAAGATTATGGCTCATTCTAATAGCATTAGCACCCATGATTTTCAGTTGTCTCACCCTCCTTCTCCACACTTCCTTAGGTACAACAGCCCCAAGCACACCTGCATCATGATGCAGACACACACCCTTCACTTTCATATTCACTCCATTGAGTTCAAATCCGTTATCAGGAGTGAATTTCAGAGTTCTGAATCCAGCTGCACACTCACTTGAATCAAGAATGTGGTTATTATGACAAAGTTTAACTTTAAGATTGTAAAGGTAAGGATTTTCAACCGACCACAAATTCACCTTATCAACATTCAATACAGTCTGCACGAGACTGCCATCAACCAACGGAGTAGTAAGGCTCAAGTTTTTACGTGCGACCACAGCATTATCTTTATCAAGTAGTTCGATTTCAAGAGAATAGGAATCGGAAACACTTTTCAAGTTATCTATTCTAGTATCCACCTCTACGACAGCATTATTACCATCAAAGTTTTTCAGTCTGTAAGTGGTTCCCCATTGAGCAAGATGGACATCAGGCGCTTTGACTATGTAGACATCCCGATAAATACCAGACCCGGTGTACCATCTTGAATCAGCTATTTTAGAATGGTCTACCCTGACAGCCAATACATTATCACCCTTATGTAGATATTGTGTCATATCGTAAATAAAAGAGACATACCCGTTAGGTCTTTTCCCCAATAGTTTTCCATTAAGATAGACTTCACTTCTATTATATACACCTTCAAAATAAATAAAAGTTAGAGGCAGTTGACTGTCAGGTTCCCATTTAAAATGCTTTCTATACCAAGCAATTCCTGCCGGCAGATATCCGGTGCAACTGGCATTATCCTGCGATAGTTGTCCCTCAATAGACCAATCATGAGGCAATGAGAGCTTTCTCCAATCATTGTCATTGTACTCAGGTGATTTATAGTCATTGTTATCTGACAAAGAGAAAAGCCAATTGTCATTAAACAATTCCGAGACCCCGAATCCCGGTCCTTTTGTCAACGCAAATGCACTAAAAGATGCTATGAGCCAAAAGGACATAATCAAAAGACGTTTCATGCTAAATCAAATAATTAATCGTATGAGACAAAATTTATAATTTTCAAAAAATGAAATGTAAAACTAACGTTTAATAGATTATTATGCAAATATATAGAATATTTTTAATAAATTTGTATTGAAAAAATAAAAAATACGTATATTAGCTGCAACTATGTCTAGAAAAAAGACTTTACATGATGGCCTTCGTGAGTTGGTAAGTCAATATGGCCAAGAAATATACCGTAACTCTAAACTGCTGAATTATCTAAATGATTATTGTCAGTTTGAGCCAATGGCTTTATATCATGTAATGCGCAGCATTCTGTCAGATGGTTATTCATCTCGTATGGTTGATCATATATCAGATCCGAATTGGGCTTTTTTTGTTCAGCAATCGATTGGCAAGATTCAGAAGCAATATGGATATCAGGCGATATATGTAAACTATTGTTTTCAGAGCCTGGCTTATGGAATAGGTCTATACCCAGCAATAAACCAGCGTTTGCTTGATGAATTGGAGGGTAAAACAGTGTCTCAGCCCCCAGTTCTCCAACCAAAGCCATCTTCGACCTCCGGACCAACATCAACCACCAAAGTAAACCGAGGCGGGATAAAGCCAGTTCCGCCATTTCAACCTCGATCAAGCGGGTCAGTACGTCCTACTCCAACCCGCCAACCCAATCCTCACAACGGTTCAAATCCGCCATTCGGGAATCCGTACACACAACAACCTAAAGTCCAACCATTTCCTCAGAATCAACCAAATACATTTAATGGTGGTTGCATGAAAGGTTGTTTTGACAACATAAGCAACATGTTTTATGTGATTATATTGATTTTATGGATTCTAATAGAATGTTCATAAGGATTAAGCCAAAGCCATTATTCCACACATCAAACTGATTTACAATACGATATCACACAATATTCGTATTTAGAATCTTACAAAAAGATTATGAAAAGGATAATAAAATTCATCAAAGAATGGACTCTGCCAAGTGCGATTATTTTCGGGACCATCTCATACCTATTATTTGCCAACATAGATTTTTTATCGTCGACGGGTGATAAATTGGGGCATCTATTTGATATAATATTTCCATTCTGCGTGTTTCTGACTTTGTTCACAACTTTTTCTAAGGTAGACTTTCACAAGATGCGTCTTACCAGATGGCATATAAGTCTTGTAGTCAGTCAATTGTCATTAATAATATTAACAGTGGGGGCAATAAAATTATTCAGCTTAACAGGCAATACGAAATTGATATTAGAGTCCATGCTGACTTGCGTCATAGCCCCCTGCGCAGTAGCCGCGCCAGTTGTGACCTATAAATTAGGAGGAGACATTAATACCATGACTACTTATACTCTGATATCAAGCTTGCTGTGCAGTATAACTATTCCATTAGCATTTCCGACCTTGGAGAAGGTAGAAGGAGTCACGTTTATGACTGCTTCGACGGGCATACTGGAAAAACTATCCATAGTTCTTATACTTCCATTGGTTTTAGGCTGGTTTGTTCGTCATTACGTGAAGCCTCTATATAGATACATAATGCGTCATCCAAATCTGAGTTATTATTTATGGGCAATAACATTAGCCATAACCACTGGTGTAACGGTGAAGAACATAAGTAACAGCGACTGCGGACCAATTGTATTACTGTTGATAGGAGTCACATCTTTCCTTGTTTGCCTCTTACATTTTCGCATAGGCAGGATAGCCGGTCGTCGTTATAACGAGAAAATAAACTGTGGGCAAGGAATGTTTCAGAAGAATACAGGAATGGCAATATGGGTGTCATATATGTATTTACACCCTGTAGCCTCGATAGGGGCCGGTTGCTACGTGTTGTGGCAAAATATCATCAATTCATGGGAGATTGCAGAGCATGCAAAGCATTCAAAATGAGCTCTTAATAACGCTTCGTATGTTGAACTTTCTGAAGCTTAAGAAGTACTTCTACAAACGTTTTGGGGCATTTAGTCCTCAACTTTTGGTGCGGGCAGGGCGCCTGCGAATGAAAATTCGAATACAAACAAAAAAAGAGGGATATAAATCCCTCTTTTTTATTTAGCTTAATACAAGAAACTTATTTTACAGGCTGCATGTAAATTGAGCTTTCAATCTTATAAGTTTCATTGGCCTTATTAGTATACTTGCTATCAATTGTCAGAACATTTTCATCTGCAGTAAACTTAACCTTAGCAGTACCAGTTCCTGCAATAACAGGGTTGCTCATATTCTCCTGATCGATGAAAGCATACTTGAATGTGCCCTTAGAAACATTGAAGTCAGAGATTTTACCTGTATAGATCTTGTTAGTGAAATAGATAGTGAATTCACCACTTGTCGCAAATACTATCTTTTCGATAGAACCCAACTGGCTAATAGAAAGATAATCAGACTCAGAGATATTAACCTTATTGCTCATATCGTCAACCATAGCCTTCAAGTTAGCTCCAGTAAATTCTTTTCCATAAGTAGATTTACCTGTAACATCAATAACGACTTTCTGAACTTTCCAAGCACGGCAGAGGCAATCGGTGTTTTTGCCAGCGGCAAGTTTTCCCTGAATTATATTACCATTTCTATAGTATTCTCTTCCATTATACTTAATCTGCATGGTTTTGTCATTAACGAATCTGATAACGATTTGCTTATCGATAGTATAAGATTTGTCAGCAGCAGAATAAGTATATTTACCTGTAACAAACTGGAATGGGAATTTTATAGAAGCCTCTTCTTTATCTCCCAATTTAGGAGCTTTGGATATAGCACTACCACTAATCAAATCAGCAACAAATCCTAACATTTCTTCGAAAGAAACAGTAGAACCTTTGCTACCAGTACCAACGAGTTCATCAGGAATAGTTGCAATCACCTCATCTTCACCAGATGCGGAGAGTAGAGCGAAAGGAACGATTTCATCTGGTTTTTCTTCACCCGACGGATCTTCCTTGAATTTGAGTACGTTTTCAACAAATTTATTAGCCATATCAGTAGGGTTGTCACCTTCGAATATAGCAGACAAAGCAGCACCAGCTACAGCTGAAAGTGGGGAGCCTTTAGAAGAAGGTCCGTCATCATCACTACAAGAAGTAAATGAGAAAGTAGCTGCAAAAGCTAATGCAACAAATAAAAAGAACTTTTTCATAATTACAAAAATTTAGAAGTTAAAAATATTATTAATTACACAAAATCAAATGAAAAGAATGAATTAGAAGATATTGAACATATATCTTACACTAAGCACAGGGCAAATACTGATTTTAGAGAGAGTTTTGAGAGCTTTTTTACCTTCAGCATCTTCGATATCAGCATCTTCAAGTTTTTTGTACATGTCATCAACGATGTCATATCCATAAACTTCAGGAGTTCCCCAGAACTGTACGCCAAGATCAAAGTTGAAAGCGCTCTTATGCTTATTTCCAATAGCCCTTCCAAATCCGACCCCAAGATAAGGTCTGAAATTATTCACTTTAATATGAGCATGAGCATATTCACCTTCGAATCCGAAACGCTTGTCCCCCATTTTGATAAAGCAGTCGGCATAGTCGGCAACAGGGTCGGTATTAACCGCAGAAACAAATCTGGAGTTACCGATATATGCACCAACAGTAAATCTGAACGCACTTTTAACAGAAGGATGGATATCAAACAAGAGCTTGAACGCATTGTTTCTGAGCTTAAGTTCCACATCCGTTTCCTGGAGAAATTTTGATTCTTCAGTAGCTTCTACCCATTTATAGACTTTTGTACCGTCCACAGTATGTTTAAAAGGCATGAAAGAATATCCAGCTCTTAAATTGACATAATTACCAATAGGAGTAGCCACTTCGAATCCAAATCCATCAAGCGCTCCTACAGAAACTCCAAGAGAAAGATGGTTAAACATGTTATTATCTTGAGCTTTAACTTTTGTAGTAAAGCATGCGATAATGGCAAAAATAAGTAATGTTTTTTTCATATAGAATAAAATTAAGAATGAATAAATGCAAAAAATATTTAAAAAAGTTTGTTAAGGCCTATCATTGTTTGTGCAAATATACAAATTCGTTGTAGATGAAACAAATTTTTGTTAAAAAAAAATCGAAAAAAAAATCAAAAAAACAAATATTTAATACATTAAAAGATTAATTGGAAACAAAAAGGTCATAAATTGTAAAAAAAAGCGTAATTTTGCATAAATTTTCAAAAAGTAATAAGATGTTATTAAATATCGTCTATTTTTTAGTTGGTCTTGGTTTAATAATCAAAGGCGCCGATTGGCTTACAGATGGTGCTTCCAGCATAGCCCGTCGTTTCCATGTATCATCTTTAGTAATAGGTTTAACGATAGTAGCCTTCGGGACGAGTGCCCCGGAGCTGGTAGTAAGTTTGATATCCGGAATAGAAGGCAAATCCGACATAGCAATAGGGAACGTAGTCGGCAGCAATATATTCAACACGTTGGCCATATGCGGTATAACCGCCCTAATATGTCCGATATTATGCCAAAGATCGACATTACATTTTGACCTTCCTATATGTGTTTTAGCATCTTTGATGTTATATGTCTTAGCCAGTGACAGTTATTTATTTGGCAGTTCGACAAATATTATATCCCGCATTGACGGTGTAATATTATTGCTGATGTTTAGTGTTTTTCTTTATCATTCATTTCGAAGCGGCAAAAGTTCAAATTCATCAAATGGCAAGGTTGAAAATGAAGGCAGTTCTTCATCTTCCCTCTCCTCGGAGTCGGATTCATCTTCGAACGAGATGTCATTGTTTAAATCCATCTTATTATTTTTCATTGGTTTAGGATGTTTGATATTTGGAGGTGAATGGTTTGTTGACGGAGCGTCAGGTATAGCTTCGACATTGGGTGTAAGCCAGTCTACAATAGCATTAACAATCGTGGCAGCCGGTACTTCATTTCCAGAATTAGTCACTTCAATAGTAGCAGCCCGCAAGGGCGACACCGATATGGCACTTGGCAATGTAATAGGAAGTAACATATTCAACATATTCATGATATTGGGCGTTTCATCGTTGATTCAGCCATTAGAATTAGGGACAGTCGGCCCTATAAATCTACTTGTATTGATAGTGTCGTCCCTTATGATGTACATGTTCGGCATATTAGGTTCCCGTAAGCGCTATATAACACGTTCTGAGGGTTTATCCCTAACAATTATGGCAATATGCTATTACAGTTATGTAGTAATTGTTTCCGGTTGACTATTTATTTCAAAAAAATAGTTTAACATATAAAATTTCATGTTTTAATTATTTATAATTAATTTTGCAAATTAAAATAATTATGCAATGGAATCAAAAACGATAATAGAATTTCGTGATTTATCGACAGGTTATAGCACCAAGAAAGAAGAAAAGATTATAGGTGCTCATCTGAACGGCGAGCTTCATGAAGGTGAATTTGTGTGTCTTCTTGGTCCAAACGGTTGCGGCAAATCGACTTTATTAAAGACTCTAGCCGGTTTTCAGCCATCGATTCACGGTGATGTAATAGCACAGAATATATTATTAAAGAACTACAATCCGAAGGAGTTAGCACGTGTAGTCAGTGTGGTTTTGACCGACAACACAAAGCTGAACAACATGAATGTATATGATGTTGTGTCAATGGGTCGTAGTCCTTATACTGGTTTTTGGGGTCATTTAAAAGAAACCGACCATTCAATAGTCGACAAATGTTTGGAATGGGTAGGTATAAGTTCTCTAAAAGAGCGTCAGATGGGTCAATTGAGTGATGGTGAGCGTCAGAAAGTAATGATAGCCAAGTCTATAGCCCAACAGACCCCTGTAATATTATTAGATGAGCCAACATCCTACTTAGACTATCCGAGCAAGGTGGGAATGATGATGACTCTTCATCGTTTGGCAAAATCGAAGAACAAAGCCGTATTGATGTCGACTCATGATATAGAGACAGCTTTAGAGGTTGCAGACCGTATATGGATATTAGACGGTGACAAAGGTCTAGTAACCGGCATACCAGAAGATTTATGTCGTGAGGGTTATATAGACAAATATTTCGTTACCAAGGGAATATATTTTGACAAAGAGAGTTGTTCCTTCTATTTGAAATACAAGACAGCGCGTGAGGTTATCATAGAAGGTGACGAAGACGATATAGACTATCAATTAGTGCGCAGGGCTTTAATTCGTAAAGGAATAAAGCCGATTCGCAGCATGAAAGAGGCAAAGTTGTCAGGCACTCAGCGAGGCGTAGTAATCAAAGTTCCGGGTGACGGCACCTACCGCATGATAGACAACAAAGTTGAGACATTGAATGCCACTCGAATTGAGCACATATTGAACATAACCACGGCCACTATAACCAAGAATCAGATAAAAGCCGTTCGTGACGCCGCAAACATGAGTGCATTTGAATAATTAACGTGAATTGAAAGATATAAAAATGCGATGATTTGAAAATTCAAAACGTTTTGTTGAGTTAACAAACGACATTCAAATAATAATAACAAAAAAACATAAATGCAAACATATAACATGAAACGCCTAACCTTAATTATGTTGATGCAGTTGTTCTGCACAATCGCTTATTGCGTGCCAGCTAAACGCATAACCAAAACAGTGCGTCAGAACGACGGAAGCATTTTGACGATGAATTTATCTGGAGATGAATCCCTTCATTACTACATGACCGATGACGGTTTGCCATTAACAGAGGGTGCAGACGGCAGTTATTATTATTCGTTGATATCAAATGGCAAATTAATTTCGAGTGGCATTCTCGCTCATAACCTCTCAAAACGCAACTTGACAGAGTCGTCGTATGTGAATTTCTTTTCCACCAGCATTCACACCCAACTAAGCAGACTATGGTCGGATCGCAGTATTTTGCGTGGAGCCCATCGTTCAGTCCGTTCTGCAAAGATGCGCCAATTATTTGTCACACAACGTAAACGCTCTCCTCAACGTGTAGAGACCAGTAATAAAAGAGGTTTAGTCATACTGGTTAATTTTGACGGCAAAGAAATGACTTCATCCAGAAGTCAACAAGAATTCAACGCCATGTTTAACCAATCGGGTTACAACAAGAACCAACACATCGGCTCTGTTCGTGACTACTTTAAAGATCAGAGTTATGGTCAATTAACCATAGATTTTGACGTTGTAGGTCCATATCCCCTCTCACATGACATGAGTTATTATGGCACAAACGATTCAAGGGGTGACGACCTTCATCCAGGTGAAATGGTAGCCGAGGCATGCACAGCCGCAGATTCAGACGTCGATTTTTCAGCCTACGATTGGGATGGTGATGGCGAAGTAGACCAGGTTTATGTAATATATGCCGGATATGGCGAGGCATCAGGTGCTCCCAGTACAACGATATGGCCCCATGAATGGGATTTGACCTCATCAGATTACGGTAAATCCATGTTGCTTGATAACGTTATAATAAACACCTATGCATGCAGCAATGAGCTGAGCGGTACAAGTGGCAGTGTGATGGACGGCATAGGCACGGCATGTCATGAATTTTCTCATTGTCTTGGTTTTCCTGACTACTATGATACCTCAGGCAATAATTTCGGAATGGACAGCTGGTCGTTAATGGATTACGGTTGCTATAACGGTCCAAATGGTTATGACGGGAATGTTCCAAGCGGTTATACAGCTTATGAACGTTATTTTGCCGGCTGGATAGAGCCGACCGAGTTATCAGAAGGTTGCATAGTAAGCGGCATGCGTTCGATAACGAGTTCCACAGACGGTTATGTGATTTACAATCCATCCAACAGAAATGAATGTTATTTTCTGACAAATATCCAGAAAGAATCATGGAACACTTATGCCTATGATCATGGCTTGTTGATTCAGCATATAGACTATGATGCCAATGCCTGGATGAACAATAAGGTAAATACGGTTTCAAATCGTCAGCGTTGTACCATTTTCGCTGCCGATAGCCTGTATAGTCATTCAAGTTTGAGCGGTGACCTTTATCCAGGCAAATCCAATAGTTTGACAGACACCAGCAAGCCCGCCTCAATCCTATATAATTCGAATAACGGCAGCAAATTAATGAGCAAACCAATAGAAGAGATAAGCGAAAGTAACGGCTTGATATCCTTCATATTCAATGGTGGCAAGTCGTTATCGGCTCCAACCGCTACAGAAGCCAGCTCTATAACTTCAAACAGTTTTACAGCCAATTGGACATCAGCAGAAGGAGCAAGCAGCTATATATTAGAATTACAGGAAGAGGCAGAAAGTCGTATATCTATTTTATTGAATGAAGATTTTTCCGGAATGTCGGTCCTTGGCAATAGTGAAGATGTGAGTTCTACAATCAATCAATATACCCACACATCGGGTTGGAGCGGTACGAAGCTGTCATCTACAGGAAAATCATCTATAAAACTTGGAAGTAAAAAATCAACAGGTACACTAACAACCCCTTCAATAAATGGAATACAGTCAGACTACGTTACAATCTACATAGCCTGCGAGCCTTATTCTCCATTATTACCAAATTGCGATTTAAAGGTAAGCTATGGCAATGTCAGCAAGACAGAGAGCATCAAAGAAGGCAACATAGCTTTAAGTTTTGCATCGAATCAGAGCGTCAATTCCAGTTTTACTATATCCACGACCGAAAACTCTCCACGTGCATTTATCTCACAGATTACCGTGTTAGACGGTCAAGGCGATGTGTCCACTATAGAATCAATGTTATCGGCAGGTGAGAACAGTGGTACGTCTGCTGTAATGAAGTCCACTTTATATAAAGATATAATCGGAACTTCCTATACATTCAATGATTTGACCGGTAGCAACTATTGGTATCGTGTAAAGGCAGTAGACGGCAAATTGTTAAGCGAATGGAGCAATATGATCAGCGTGACATTGGTATCCACAGGAATTTATACACCCTCAAGCATAGAATCAGGCATGATAAAGGTATACAGTCTGAACGGCACACTTATACGCGAGATGTCTTCATCTTCAGAACTCGAGACCCTACCAAGGGGGATATATATCATAGACAACGGTCATAACACAAAGAAAATCATAAAATAACACATATTCAATACCGACAAAAAGATGAAACCACTCAATCTGTTAATAACACTATTATTCTGCACACTAAGTGCTACAGTCGAAGGTCAGACCTCAGCTTCACATCGCACATTCTGTTTTACCCCCAAGCAGGTGTGGTATGACACAGATGGCAATGCGATAAATGCCCATGGGGGTGGTATAATGAAATACGGCAGGCGCTATTATTGGTATGGTGAATACAAAGTAGGCGAAACCGTATTGCCGAGTTGGGCCACATGGGAGTGTTATCGTACAGAAGCCGGTGGTGTAAGTTGCTACAGTTCCCGTGATTTATTGAATTGGCGTTTTGAGGGCGTCGTTCTAAAGCCAGAGCCATATGACAAAGAGAGTGACTTACATCCATCGAAAGTGATAGAACGCCCGAAGGTGGTGTATAATGCCAATACAGGCAAATTCGTGATGTGGTTTCATGCAGAGAGTGCCGATTACAGCAAGGCGTGTGCCGGTGTAGCTGTAAGTGACACTCCAACTGGTCCGTTCACATATTTAGGTTCATTCCGTCCGAACGAGAGCATGAGCCGCGACCAGACTTTATTCGTAGATGACGACAGCATCTGTTATCAAATATGTTCATCTGAGAATAATCAGACAATACATATCAATCGTCTGACCCGCGACTATCTTCGTCCCGACGGTGAATATGTCCGCAGATTTGTAGGCATGTCGCGCGAAGCTCCTGCGATATTCAAATACAATGGGCGTTATTACATGTTGTCGTCGGGTTGTACAGGCTGGGATCCGAATGCAGCCGAATTAGCCGTGGCAGACAGCATAATGGGTGAATGGAAAGTGCTTGGTAATCCATGTGTTGGCAATGACAGTGAGAAGACTTTTTATGGTCAGAGCACATATGTAATTCCAGTCAATGCAGCTCGTGGAAAGTTTATCGCATGTTTTGACATGTGGAACAAAAAGGACTTAGCCGACAGTCGCTACATATGGCTACCGATAAAAATCAACCGCAACACAGGCAACATCCGTATTCAATGGATGGATCGTTGGAAGAAGTCAGAATTACGCAAATGGAAATGATATAAAAAATTAATAATTAAATTTATTAGACTGATTGGTTGTGGTTTAGGATGTGGAGTGGAAACCTGACGGTTTCCGCACATTGGTCAGATTATGATGTTCTTAGATTTTTAGCTTATAAGTATATGTTATGCTTCCGCAGCAGACCGAATGATTTCGGAAAGTGAAGGATGAATATGTACCATATCCTCGAGTTGTTGCAGAGTGGTGTGTTTGCACATAAGCACACTAATTTCCTGTACGAGGTCAGCAGCATGTGCTCCAAAGGCATGGCATCCAATGATTTGATGTTGAGAATTTATGATAAGTTTCAGCATACCGTCAGTTTCGTCCATAGCCAACGCCTTTCCATTAGCTCTCCAGAATGCCTTTTTACAATAATAGTCAATATTGTTGTCTTTGCATTGATCTTCCGACATTCCGACGCACGCAGCTTCAGGCAGAGTGAAGATGGCAGCCGGCATTACCTGCAGATTGATTTCATCTTGTTTGCCAATGATATGGTTCACAACATGTATGGCTTGCATTTCCGCAGCATGTGCCAACATCTGCAATCCGTTGACATCGCCGACAGCGAACACAGATTTGATGATATTCCCCCTATTGTCAATAACATTAAAATCTGTCCTGTCTACAGGAATGGTCCCTCTTTCTAATTTAACATTTATGGAATTCAGGGCTAGACCGTCGGTACGAGGTTTTCTTCCCACAGCAACAAGTACTTTTTCTGCAGAAACATTTTCAAGTTTTCCCTTTTTATTCTCAAAGACCACTAGTTCAGGCTCAATTGATTTCACCGTCGACTGCATATAGAACTTGACCCCTTTCTTTTCAAGAGTTTTTCGAAGTCGTTTAGCGATGTCGGAATCCAAGGCAGGCAAACACTCTTTCAGGAACTCGACGACATAAACCTCCACTCCAAAAGCATTGAAAATAGAAGCAAATTCCATCCCAATCACTCCCGCCCCGATTATGCATAACGATTTAGGCAATGACTCTAAAGAAAGCAGCTTAGTGGAATCCAGAATATCATCCCTCTTCATGTTTTCCAAATGCAATGTTTTATTTTCAGCTCCCGTAGCAATAATAATATTGTCAGCTTCATATACGACATTGTCCGCAAGTACAGAATAAGAGCTGATAAGTTGGGCTTTAGCTTTAACAAGAGTGATCTTAGGATTATTGAGGATTGATTCCACTCCATTTCTCAATGCAGAAACAACGTCCTCCTTTCTTTGCAAGACCCTATTATAGTCAAATGAAAATTCCAAATTGCTGAATCCAAATTTCTCCGCTTCGTTCATCAGGTTAAAAACCTCAGCATTTTTAACCAGAGTCTTTGTTGGAATACAACCGACATTAAGGCATGTACCCCCTATTTGTTGTTCTTCAAATACAATAACATCAAGTCCGTTTTTAGCTGCATATTCAGCGGCGCGGTAACCCGCAGGTCCCGCGCCTATAATAATCAAATCAGTCTTCATCGTTAATCATTTGTTTGAAAGTGACAATCGGATGTTTAGCTGCAAGCACGTCATCCACCCTTCCAATAGGTGTGTGATGTGGAGCATTTTTCACCACTTCAGGAGAATCTTTAGCCTCTTGTGCAATAGCTCTCATCACTTCTATGAATTTATCGATTGTGTCTTTCGACTCATTTTCAGTAGGTTCAATCATAAGTGACTCATGGAATAGCAAAGGGAAATAGATTGTTGGTGCATGAAATCCGAAGTCAAGGAGTCGTTTTGCCACATCCATCGTAGTAACACCTGTAGATTTATCCTTCAATCCATCAAAGACGAATTCGTGACAACACAGCGTGTCGATAGGAAGTTCATATACGTCTTTAAGCATTTGTCGAATATAGTTGGCATTTATGGTAGCCAATGTCCCCACTTTAGCTATGTTTTCCTTACCGAGTGATGCGATATATGCATATGCTTTCATGAGAACTCCAAAATTGCCATTGTAAGGGCTAACAACAGGAAGGAAATCCTGCAGCCCCTCTCTCACTCCGACAGGTCCGGCTCCAGGTCCTCCCCCACCATGCGGTGTTGAGAAAGTTTTATGTAGGTTGATGTGCATTACATCAAATCCCATATCTCCAGGGCGACAAACACCGAGCATAGGGTTAAGGTTAGCCCCATCGTAATACATAAGAGCACCAATAGAATGAATGATTTCTGCAATTACCGGAATATTCACTTCAAAAAGTCCGAGAGTATTCGGGTTTGTCATCATCATTGCCGCGATTTGTCCATCGAATTCATCTACAATTCTTTTTAAATCGTCAACATCAACAGTACCGTCGTTCAATGACTTGACCTCGATGACTTCGAATCCACACACTGCAGCGGAGGCCGGATTAGTGCCATGTGCAGAATCTGGTACAATGACTTTTTTCCGTTTAAGATCATTATTCTTCCTATGATAATTGTCGATTGTCATAAGGCCGGTCAGTTCGCCATGTGCACCAGCAAAAGGTTTGAACGTGAAATAATCCAATCCAGTGATAGCCTTGAGAGCATTTTCGAGTAGAATTATCACCTCCTTAGCCCCTTTAACAGTGTTGTCGGGCTGTAGTGGATGTAGATTCAGAAATTGCGGTATGGCAGCCACTTCCTCATTGATTTTCGGGTTGTATTTCATTGTACACGAACCAAGAGGATAGAATCCGTTGTCCACACCGAAATTGTTAGCAGAAAGATTGGTATAATGTCTTACAACAGTCATTTCATCACATTCAGGCAATTGTGGTTCAACTTTCCTTTTCAAATTATCCGGAATGTCATATTCAGGAAAATGATTCTCCGGCAGACTATATCCCTTACGACCTTTTTTAGAAAGTTCGAAAATAAGATTTCCATAAAGTTTGTTATTCATAGTACAGCCATTTTTATGAAGTTATCAATTTCCTCTTTATCACGATTTTCCGTAACCGCCAGAACGATTCCATCATTGAATTTTACACCAGGCATAAATCCGTTGTCGACCATCCTGTCGTACCATAGATTGATGTCTCCATCATATTTTAGATAAAATTCATTTAAGAACGGTTGATTGTAGGCAAGTTGGAATTTTCCAGATTGGATGAGATTATTGCATAGGTAATGTGCTGCGTCGGATGATATCTGAGCCGCTTGTTTAAGTCCTTGTTTACCCATAAGAGCGAGATATACAGTAACGAAAAGAGCCATAAGCGACTGATTGGAGCAGATATTAGATGTAGCTTTCTGTCGTCTGATATGCTGTTCCCTTGCTTGAAGCGTAAGGACAAAAGTTCTCTGTCCTTTCGTATCCTTAGTCATACCGACAATTCTTCCCGGCATTTTTCTGATGAGTTTTTCAGTGCATGCCATATATCCAATATAAGGTCCTCCGAATTGCATAGGTATACCTAGACTTTGTCCGTCGCCAACAGCGATGTCAGCTCCCCATTCCCCAGGGGACTTCAATAGAGCCAAGTCAGCAGCAACGGAATCGAGAACAAACAAAGCCTTATTCTGATGGCAAATATCAGCTACGCCGGTAAAATCTTCAATAATCCCGTAGACATTAGGTTGTTGTAGGATTACACCAGCCACCCCACCCTGCTGTATTTTGTTTTTCAAATCATCGATATCAGTCACACCCTCCTTCATATCAATAGTCAGTATCTCAATGTCCTTATGCAAAGCATAGTTGTTGAGAACCAGAAGTGTATTCGGGTTGAGAGTGCTTGATACCAGAACTTTATTAACCTTTTTTCCAGCAGCAACAGACATCATCATAGCTTCCGCTACAGCAGTAGAGCCATCATATAAAGAGGCATTAGAGACGTCCATGCCTGTAAGTTCAGCCATCATAGACTGATACTCAAAGATATAATGCAGAGTACCTTGTGATATTTCAGCCTGATAAGGAGTGTAGGAAGTAAGGAATTCCGACCTGGCCAATAAATTAGGGATGACGGCAGGTGTATAGTGGTCATATACTCCAAACCCAGCAAAGCATTTAAGTTGTTTGTTTTTATCAGCCAATTGATTAAACAATTTCCTGACTTCCAATTCGCTTAACTGAGATGGCAAGTCATAATCCTTACGGAATCTGATTTTTTCAGGAATCTGTGCGAAGAGATCATCCAAATCGTCAATTCCGATTTTTCGAGTCATCTCGAGAAGATCTTCATCCGTATGAGGGAAGTATTTAAACATATTTATTAAAATGTGGAATAAAATAAGAAATTATTGTTTTTCACAGAATTCGGAATACTGTTTAGCATCCATAAGATTATTAAGTTCGTCTTTATCGGATATTTGCACCTTAATGATCCAGTTTTCAAAAGCATCCTTATTTAAGAGCTCCGGTGCATCTTCGAGTTCTTCGTTGACTTCAACAACAACACCAGAAACCGGTGAAATAAGGTCGCTTGCAGCTTTCACGCTTTCCACAGCACCAAAATCCTCTCCAGCTTCAACATCGTCGTCGACATCAGGCATATCGACGTACACAACATTTCCAAGAGCCTTCTGAGCAAAATCAGTGATACCAACAAATCCAAAATCGCCTTCTACTCTAACAAATTCGTGAGACTCAGAGTAGTAAAGTCCTTCAATAACTTTAGCCATAATAAAAACAATATTTAGATTAATATATTTAAAAGCGGTTAATAAAAAGTTTATTTTTTGTAGTGTTTGTCGTAGAATCTTTTCTTTACCACGATTCCCGGGAATGTTTTCTTTCTGATTTGAATGTCGAGCGTAGTGTCCAACTTAGCAAATTCAGAATTAATTAGAGCCATACATACAGATTTATCAGTTGAAATGGAGTGATATCCAGTAGTTACAGTTCCAATGATGTTGCCGTCTTTCAGTACGTTGTATCCGTGGCGAGGAATTGCTTTGTCTTTCAATTCTATACCGACAAGTTTTTTTTCAGTTCCTTCAGTTTTCTGTTTTTGCAGAGACTCCTTTCCGATGAATTCATCCTTATTAAATTTGACAAACATGGAAAGCCCAGCCATAACCGGGGAAATATCTTTATCCAACTCATCGCCATATAGTGGAAGTCCCACTTCAAATCTGAGAGTGTCTCTACATCCAAGTCCACAAGGCTGAACACCCGCCATTATGAATTTGTCCCATGCATCAATAATGAAGTCATGCGAAGCATATATTTCGAATCCGTCTTCCCCAGTATATCCAGTTCTTGAAACAATGACATGATCAAGAGTTTTAAGATTATAGAACGTTAGATCGGACGCATCGATTCCGAGAACATTTTTCAGGGTAGTTTCAGAATCAGGTCCTTGCAATGCAATTTGACCGTAGAAATCCGACATATTCTTTATTTCCACATCAAATCCGCTGTTTTGCTGATTGATCCACTCCCAATCCTTATCAATATTAGACGCATTGATGACGAGGTAGAAATCGTTATGGTTCATTTTGTAGACCAAAAGATCATCGACAGTACCTCCATCTTCATAACACATCATTCCATAGAATATTTTCCCAACAGGCGCATCAGCGATGTCGTTAGTAAATATATGCTGTACGAATTTTTCCGCATCAGGCCCTTTAACCGTCACCTCTCCCATATGCGAAACGTCGAACATACCGACATGATTTCTGACAGCGTTATGTTCTTGAATGATACCCTGATACTGAATAGGCATTTCAAATCCTCCAAAAGGAGAAATGAGTGCCCCGAGTTTGACATGTCTGTCGAACAAGCAAGTTCTTTTCAAGCAGTTTTCAGAATTTACATTTTCCATGATAAAGATATAATATTATGAATTATTTAATCAGTATTTTCTTTCCATTACAAATATAAATACCTTTTTTAAGGTTGTCTCGACTAACAATCCTTCCCATCAAGTCAAATATTGTATTATCATCAACAAACAATGTAGGTTCATTGTATTCATTAATACCTGTATTCAGATTATTAAAGACATGATTAATTTCGTCGATAGTAAGTGCCATACTGAACATATGGAAATCATCTAGAACGCCAATGTAATCCCTGTTGTCGTTCGCCACATTAGTGTCCCACCATTGAGTACGAGCGATATAGTTTCTGGAATCCGTTGCAATACGCGTGATTTCGTAAGGCTCGTGTATAATATTATCAGCAATGGAATTCACCTCACCATTGACATAAACGGTGGTGATCAGTGATTTCGCATCAAATGTGACAGCAATTTGCAGATCCTGCCCCGTATTGATTTGTTGTGATGCAGTAGAAAGTTGGGTAGTTGTACCATTGTATTTATATCCTGCTGAGAATTTATTAGCTCTAAGGAATAGGCTGTTAGCAGAATTAGCTCCGAAGTCGTAGAATCTCGGTTGCCTATCGAGCGAGGCAGGATTAGCGGTAAATAGAATTGTGTATGATCTTATAGAATCGAGGAGATGTTCAGGCAAGAGCAGGTATCCATTATTATCGAAATCTGCAGGTTGATTGCCAGTGAGATCAAGGGCTCCATTATTTAGCGAACCGTTTTTGCCCATGAAATGAGCATCTCTTTGGTATTTACTATGGTCTTTAATAAAATTCTGTCCATCGTTTTGATATAAGTCCTCATTATCAAATTTATAAAGAAGTTGCAAGTTAGCCCACGGGGCTCTTGCCTTCACAACGACATCAAACGTTTTCTTGGATGAACCGACTGTAGCCGTAAGAGTGAGAGTTTTATCCGTGTTGCCATTATTTACAAGACCGCTCCCAGAGCAAGAATTTCTGTCGGAAGAAGTCCAAACAATAGCGTTTCCGTCGTCAGTGGTATTCGGCAGCAAGAAATCTGAATAGATTTCACCAGGAATGACAATGTTGTCGATTGAATTGTCCCTAACGCGAACTCTCGCTTCCGTGATGCTGTTCCAAGTGCCCGCAGATGTTCCCCTACAGAAAATACGCACATACCTGGCTTCTTTCGGTTCGAATTTATACCTTTCAAGTTCGTTAGTAAGTCCAGAACTAACTTGATTAAACAGGACTGCTCTGAACGAGCTTTCATTCATTGAAGTCGAAGTCAAGACATTGAAAAAAGCTTTTCTTGCATTTCCGTTATAGAAAGCAATGTCTATAGCCTCAACAGTATAAACATCTCCCAAGTCGATTAAGAGCCAGCTTCCATCGCCGTCGCAGCTCCACCGCGTATTCAAGTTGTTGTCGATGGCATTTGTTTCCGGATTGCCAGCCTGTGCTGCGCTTGCAGTGACGTTAACCCCTTCCTGCACCGGAGTTAGCGGTACGGTCAATACAAAAGTTTTCTGTTGGTTTTCCGCCAGTTCACCGCCTTCATCACTAAGTAGGTTGTTCACCTGAACTGTATAGCATCCGTAGTCGATAGGTTCAGAGAGAATTAATGTCACTTTGTTGTTCTCAACCTTCACATCATAAATGTCGGCCGAGATTCCAGAAACGGAATAATTATCCGGGTCAGCAGCCAAAAGAGGATCCGGATTAATGTTGAAAGTGAGCAGAATTTCATCCGCATCTCCGATGTTAGCCTTTGTAAGTCGAAGTTTAGTGAGTTGCATGTCGTCAGCTGCGAGTTTAGACATTTCAGCCGCTGCCATAAGGACTGCCCCAACTCCAAAGTCGTAATAGCTTGACGTATAGAGTATTTGTCCAGGAATTGCCTGCGCTCCGATAGGCTGGATATAGCCAACCGTTCCATCTTCCTGATATGCAATATTAGTTAGGTAATTCCATGCTTTTTCCAATGTTTGTCCGTATTCCTCTTCAGAGAGAATACCGTTGTTGATACCCCAAGCATAACCATATGTAAAGAAAGCAGTACCCGAAGTTTCATATCCCGGTGCCTGATCAGGGTCGATGAGCGACCTTTCCCAATATCCCTCCGCCGCTTGGCATTTTTTCAGAGCAGCAGCCATTTTCTTATAGTAGGTGATGTATTCCTGTCTGTGTATGTCCGTTTCAGGCACATCCTGAAGAATTTTGGCAAAAGCGGCAAAAATCCATCCGTCTCCCCTAGCCCAAAAATCCTTTTTCCCTGCAATAGTTTTATGTGCAGGATATACAAAATTGGCATCACGATAATATAGGTCTTCCTCTTTGTCATACATTCTATCTGTATACCACTTCCAGTATGTGTACATTTTGTCGAGGTAGAGTTGTTCTCCGGTAATGGTATAAAGTTTAGAAAGCACCGGCATGACCATGAACAGTCCGTCCACCCACCAAAGATATCCTTCTTCATCAGTGCTGATTTCGTATCCCATGACCTCGAGTGCTCTTGCAATTTTGCTCGGGTCGTGGTTCGGGTCAAGGTTATAAAGGTCGGCATATACTTGGAAGCATACTTGGTTATCGCCGAAAAGGACATAATTATAAGATTCCCCATAAGTCCATTTCCACTGCGTAGGGTCGGAAGATCCGTCTCTCCCTCTCCAGTTGTTTCTGACGGCCCATGCAGTGGCATAATCGAGATAATCCTGATTTTGCGTCACTTCATAAGCATGCATATTGCCAATATAGTAAACGGCCCTGTTCCAGAAGAAGTCGCCATGAGTAGGATGTTTTTCCTGCCATGTCTGGTTGACGGAATTAAGTATGAACAGCACGTCATCCTTTTTCGGCAGGTTTGTCATACTTGTTGTGGTTATAGGGTTATCGACGGATTTCTTGAAGAAATCCAGTTGCTGGAACCAGTCCTCATCATCATTATATTTTCCTTCAGGGAAATGGTTCCATCCAGCACCGAAATAGAATACGAGTTCAGTTCCAGGAGTATAATCGGTTACAAGGCAGAGGTGGTTGTCGATTTCCTGAGTAGCCACGTTATTTCCCGGCATGTAAGCCCCTTGATAGAATCTGGCATTTTCAGTAGTGAGCGACCCTTCGGATTTCAGTTCCGCCCTTCCCACAAGCCCCGGTATTTCGATAAAATTCTGAGCATTGAGTGTAATTCCCATATCAGTGTGTTCATAGATACCGACGGCGAGTTTTATATTTTTCGCTTTTCCCTCCAGTTTCAGTATTGCCTTATTAAGCAGAGCATTTGCAGAAGATTCGACAATCAGAGTTTTCTTATATGAATCGCCATCAATAACAACATTGTCGTAAGTCAGTTTGAAAACTTGTTTAAGTGCTGACTGTTCGATGAATTCACAGGAGTTATAAGGATTATGCATTACCAGCTTTCCGTCGACGATTGCAGCAGTGCCTCCACATCCGAGCCGTTTACCATTGACAGAATATACGTCCATTCCATATTGGCTTTCAGCATGGTAATTGGAGAGAGAGTACATATTGTCGATAACCGGAACAGACATTTTTTTCTGCCACACGTCAACTCCTTGTGCGGTGTTAGGTTCGTTTTTCAGAAGAACAGTGTTGTACATACGATATGCACAGAGGTCGTTTTCCCAAGCAATGTCAGCTCTGGATTCAGGCATTTTGACAGCCGCATATGTTTTAACAGTTGGATTGGCATTAATTCCATTTATGAATTCGAAGCCTTTGGTTGCGGCCGCTTCGATTGAAACCTGAAATCTCGCCTTGTTGTCGGGAGTAATTTCAAAAGGAATGCTATTGCCATTCTCATCTTTGAGGCATGTATTATTTAAGTTTAATCCGTCGGGCACGGCAATTTCCACCACTTCGTCAGTTCTATTGAATCCCTGTGTGTTTTTCAGTCTGAACTGATAGTTGTTCACTTGTGCTGACAGACAGTTAGGGAGAAGCGACAACACTGTCAGTAGAAAAACAGAAGAAAGATTTTTTATCATGACAGTAAAGAAATAAATTTGAAAATAAGAATTAACACCGAATATAATGCAAATAAACGAATAAAAATTGAGATTCCCAAAAAAGAATGTATCAAAAGGAAATTAAATAACAAGAAAGCTAAAAAGTTTTGGAAATAGGGCGAGAATTTGTAACTTTGGTTGATCTTTCTAAAAACACAGTTCGTTTATCGGCACCTATAAATCAATAAAAAGAAAAAATGTGAAATATGAAATATCTTCTACCATATATATCTTTTATAATATTAACATGTGTTGTATCATGCCGTCATGACACACACATGTCTGAGCGTCTTCAATCAATTGACAGCTTAATGGAGAACAAATCCGACAGTGCTTATAATGTATTAATCGGTTTATCAGATTCGACGCATCAGATGAGCACAAATGAACGTATGTTATACTACACATTGCTTGCTGACGCAAGCAATAAGACCTACCATCAGCTGCCGTCTGACACAATTTTAAAAGAAGTAGTGGATTACTACGAAAGGCACGGTTCTATAAATCAGCGAATGCGATCTCTATATATGCTTGGCAGTTATTATCGTGATGCCGACAGGCCATTGGATGCCCTACATTGCTACAAAAAGGCTGTAGGCACAGACAAGTCGGAAGATTCAGAATGTGACTATTCATTGAAAGCCCGGATATACGGTCAGATGGCCGAATTATTCTACTACCAATATTTGCCAGAAAAAGCGATAGAAGCAAATAACAACTTTATTTATTATTCATTGAAAAGTGAAAACACATATCAATACATACGAGGGATAGAGCTTCAGATGGAATATTATAATCTACTGCAAGACACGATGAAGGTATTCGAATTGACCGACTCTGTCCACAAACTGTATATTGAAAACGGAATGCCAGACAAGGCTGCACGCGTATATCCCAGTGCAATAAGCTTATCGATAGATCAGGGTAAATATTCCGAAGCAAAAACAATGATGGATGAATTTGAGAGTAAATCCGGATTATTCACATCAAATGGTGATATAGACTCGCTATACGGCCGTTATTATTATTCCAAGGGTTTATATTCCCTTCATTTTAAGGATTACACATCCGCCGAGTCATATTTCAGGAAATTACTAGATTTAGGTTATTATAACGAGGGCTATAATGGCATGACTTCGTTATATCATGAAAAGCACAATTCTGATTCTGTATTGAAATACAGTGAGAAACGTGATGAATCACTATCGTTGACATTGTCAAAGATGCATACTTCAGCCCTGAACAATTCATCTATCATGTATGAATATAACGATTTGCAAGAAAACATATCCAATAGAGAATTAGAAGTAGTCAGGATGAAACAAGTTTTATGGATTATCCTATCCATATTTTTAATAATTCTGATACTTTCCTATTATCTATTAAATAAATACAAGCGTAAGAAACGAAACGAATTCCTGAGTATTAGCCGCAGTTACAATCAGAATTTAGCCTTATTAACCAAATCCGAGGACGAATTGTTGCATTTAAAGGATTCGTTTTCGAAACTTGCAGAATCCTCACACAATAATGCGATTATGCAAAAGGGTCTTGCTAATATTCTTGAGGAAAAGCAAAAAGAGATAGACAATTTAAAATCTCAATTAGAATTAAGCACTATAAGACAATCAGTTAACGACAATCGGTTAGGCATACAGCTACTATCAAATACAGAAACAGTAAACAAGCTAAGAGCGTATTTACAACCGGGAAATGCCTCATTCGTTTTGGAAGAATCCTTATGGCAAGAATTAGAGAACCAAACCTTGATGTGCTTACCGTCATATTATACGTTTATAACAGAGAATAACAATTTGAATTTAGATGAAAAGAAAGTATCGATACTCCTCTTGTTAGATTTCAGTTCAAAAGAACTGTCTATATTATGCAATACCACCATAACAAACATATCTAACATTAAAAAAAGGATAAACCAAAAGCTATATGGTGTTTCGAGTGCAAAGAAATTAATCTACAATTTGAAGAATACAGCGCTCAAACATGACCGTCTATAAACCATTAGAAACCAGTCATTTCCAAACCTATCAAGTTTCTCATCTATTATTATCAAGAATTAAAGGAATTTTAGGAATTAGTTCTTATTCTCAAGAAGGTAGAGAATGCAGAGAAATTTTTTGTTCAAGTTTTTTTATCAGGAATTAAAGGAATTTTTATTTATATTTTTGCTTAGATGGATATTGAATTATTTTGAACTTTTTTGAAATTTAAGTTATGATCACCTGATAATCAGTGATTTTAAGGTAATAATCAAGACAAATTCGGGAATATTTGATTTTGATTATTTGAATACAATTCATATATTTGCAAAAAATAAAAACAACATATATCTGCCATGAAACTGATATTTAAAAGGGTGCAGTTCGTTGACGGCAACAGGATTGAATACGTGTACACGGCGACGG
>ERZ842401.119-NODE-119-length-100569-cov-22.504676_pt1 | contig 100569 bp, 66 predicted proteins | sample MGYA00521270_ERZ842401 | MGnify/ENA primary metagenome ERZ842401 (study PRJEB31892, sample SAMEA3878208) | bioreactor metagenome | biome: Moose rumen | place: Sweden | collected 2011-10 | study: EMG produced TPA metagenomics assembly of the PRJEB12797 data set... | reverse complement strand
ACTTGCATGTGTTAAGCCTGTAGCTAGCGTTCATCCTGAGCCAGGATCAAACTCTACATGGTAAAAATAATATCTTCACCAGGCAAAATACCTGATTTCTTCTGTCTGTTGCTCAGAATGTCCAAATTTCTTTCTCAGTTACACCTATATACATTATATAAAGGAGAACTTGACGGTTCGTTCAATTACCCAAGCTGCCAATAAAGGCAGCTCGCTTCTTGTACTACTTGTCTGTTTATGTAAATCTTTCAAAGAACTCTTTTCGGGATGCCTTCGGGAGGAGTCCTCCTCAAAAGCGGGTGCAAAGGTAAGACTATTTTTTGAACTGACAAATATTTTTGCAACTTTTTTTCAGAAAAACTGCAAAAAAGATGCGACTCTTGACCAAAATCAAGAGTCGCAAAGATGATTTACCTTATTATATATATGCGCACGAGGGATTAATCGTCACCATCAGGAGCATGGTCGATAAGATCCATGAACTGATCAAGCTTCGGAGTAATAATAATCTGCGTGCGACGGTTGCGCTGACGTCCAAGGTCGGTGCTGTTGGTAGTGAGGGGGTTGTATTCACCACGTCCACCGGCAGTGAGTCGCTTAGGATCAACACCATAGTCGTTTTGCAATGCCTGTACTACGCTTGAAGCGCGGAGACAAGAGAGGTCCCAGTTGTTACGGATGTTCTGACGTGTAATGGGCACATCGTCGGTGTTACCTTCGATAAGCACATCATAGTCTTTGTAATCCATAATAATCTTGGCAATCTTAGAGAGGGTCTCAGAGGCACGCTCGTTGATTTCGTAAGAGCCACTCTTATAGAGCATGTTGTCTGCCAACGAGATATAAACCACACCCTTGAGCACCTGAACATCGACCTCCTTCTTCTCGTCGTTAGAGAGTGAGCGAAGCAGGTTGTTCTGAAGCACCATGTTGAGGGAGTCGCTCTTCGACTTTACTTCCACAAGGTGACGAATGTACTGATTAGACTCATTAATCTGGTCAACCAATTTTTCAATGGAAACATTGTTCTGGCTGGCATTGGTGAGACTCTGATTCAGCGATGCCTGAAGAGTAGCATTGGTTTTACGGAGTTCTGCTATCTGTTCTTCCAAGCTGGCGACACGTGTATTAGAGGCTGCCAGTTGTTCCTTGGTATTCTGATAGTTAGTCTGCAAAGCCTTGTTCTCATCCTGACATGCAGCAAGTTCTTTCTTACTGGCGCAGCTACTCATGGTGAGCGCTCCGGCAACCAGTACCATCATGAATAAATTTTTCTTTTTCATAATCGTTCTTTTTTTATGGATTTCGAGTGCAAAGTTATGAATAAGCCACAATCTGCCGCCAAAAGCAAACTGCATTTAGGTTATTTTAACCTCGGAAGCGGAAGGTTAACGGATTTTTCAGATTAAAACAGAGGATTTAGGCAGATTATTTGTGTACTTTCGTTCGACAATGAAAACAAAAACTTCGTGTTTTGTTTTGCATTGTTCTCACTTATTCGTACCTTTGCACCCAAATTATAAACAACTTATATATAGGTATAGACATGATACTTTTTTTCAAGACTCCCCAACAGAGCGTGATAGCCACCAGTGCAGACCATCAGCTCACTCAGGAAGAAGTACAGGAACTTTGCTGGCTTTATGGCGAAGCCGAGCTGTTGAAAGACGAGAAGCTGGAAGGCTACTTCGTCGGTCCGCGTCGCGAAATGATTACTCCTTGGAGTACAAATGCCGTTGAGATTACACAAAACATGGGTCTTAGCGGCATTTTGCGTATAGAGGAATACTTCCCCGTCAATTCGAAAGACGCAGAGCACGACGAGATGCTACAGCGCATGTATGACGGGCTGGACCAGAACATCTTCACCATTAACCTCCAGCCTGAACCCATCAAGTACATTGACGACCTGGAGTCCTACAATGAACAAGAAGGCCTTGCGCTTTCGAAGGAGGAGATAGCCTATCTGCATAAGATAGAGGAACAGAACGGCCGGCCGCTGACAGACTCTGAGATATTCGGTTTTGCCCAGATTAATTCAGAGCACTGCCGCCATAAGATTTTCGGTGGTACATTCATCATTGACGGCAAGGAAATGGAAAACTCGCTGTTTTCAATGATAAAAAAGACCACAAAGGAAAACCCGAACAAGATATTATCAGCCTACAAGGACAACGTGGCATTTGCCGAAGGTCCGACAGTAGAGCAGTTTGCTCCTGCCGACCAGAGCACGAGCGACTGGTTCCGCATAAAGGATATAGAGAGCGTAATTTCCCTGAAGGCCGAGACTCACAACTTCCCGACAACCGTAGAGCCATTCAACGGTGCTGCAACTGGTACGGGCGGTGAGATTCGCGACCGCATGGGCGGTGGCGTTGGCTCATGGCCTATTGCCGGAACGGCAGTCTATATGACGGCGTACCCCCGTTTGGGCGAGGAACGCGACTGGGAGGACATCCTGCCTGCCCGCAAGTGGCTGTACCAGACACCTGAGCAGATTCTGATCAAGGCCTCGAACGGTGCCAGCGACTTTGGAAACAAGTTCGGACAGCCGCTGATTTGCGGTTCGGTGCTGACATTTGAGCACCAGGAGAAAGAGAGCCAAGGCGGAGCTTCGGCAAACACAACAGAAGGAAACGGAACGAAGTACGCATATGACAAAGTCATCATGCTTGCCGGTGGTGTAGGCTACGGTACAAAGCGCGACTGTCTGAAAAAGGAGCCACAGAAGGGTAACAAAGTAGTGGTCGTTGGTGGTGACAACTACCGCATCGGCCTTGGTGGCGGCTCAGTGTCGTCGGTTGACACTGGCCGATACTCAAACGGCATTGAGCTGAATGCCGTGCAGCGTGCCAACCCTGAGATGCAGAAGCGTGCCTATAACCTTGTCCGCGCCTTGTGCGAAGAAGATGTCAACCCAGTAGTCTCAATCCATGACCACGGTTCTGCAGGTCACCTGAACTGCCTTTCCGAGCTTGTCGAAGAATGCGGTGGTGAGATTGACATGACCAAGTTGCCCATTGGCGACAAGACACTGTCAGCAAAGGAAATTATTGCCAACGAGAGTCAGGAACGCATGGGTCTGCTCATTGATGAGAAACATATTGACCACGTACGCAAGATTGCCGAGCGTGAACGAGCCCCGATGTACGTGGTTGGAGAAACCACGGGCGATGCCCACTTCTCGTTCAAGCAGGGCGATAGTGTCAAACCGTTTGATCTTGACGTTGCACAGATGTTCGGCCACTCACCGAAAACCATTATGCGTGACAACTCTGTCAAGCATGAATATGAAAACGTAACTTATTCGCAGGATAAGTTAGGAGAATACGTTCAGCGTGTGCTCCAGCTGGAATCTGTGGCCTGTAAAGACTGGCTGACCAACAAAGTAGATCGCAGTGTGACAGGCAAGATAGCCCGCCAACAATGCCAAGGCGAAATACAGCTGCCGCTGAGCGACTGTGGTGTCGTAGCGCTCGACTATCGTGGTAAAAAAGGTATAGCCACCGCTATCGGCCATGCCCCGCAAGCCGGTCTGGCATCACCTGAAGCTGGTTCTGTACTGTCAGTGGCTGAAGCACTGACAAACATTGTGTGGGCACCACTGGCCGACGGTATGGATTCGCTTTCACTTTCAGCAAACTGGATGTGGCCCTGCCGTTCGCAAGAGGGAGAAGACGCCAGACTTTATGCCGGAGTGAAGGCCCTTAGTGACTTCTGCTGTGACTTACACATCAACGTACCTACCGGCAAAGACTCGCTATCACTTAGCCAGCAGTACCCTAACGGTGAGAAAATCATCTCACCGGGAACGGTGATTGTGAGTGCCGGTGGCGAGGTCAGCGACGTAAGAAAAGTGGTGAGTCCTGTCATTAAGAACGACAAACACTGCTCACTGTACCACATTGACTTCTCTTTCGACGAACTGCATCTTGGCGGTTCTGCTTTTGCACAGAGCTTAGGAAAAGTGGGGAATGACGTTCCGACAGTGAAAAACGCAGAATACTTTGCCGATGCCTTTATGGCAATACAGCAAATGATTGAGAAGGGTTGGATAGTGGCCGGACACGACATCTCTGCCGGCGGCTTGATTACCTGTCTGCTGGAGATGTGCTTTGCTAACACGAAGGGTGGCCTGCATATCAACCTGCACGACCTCTGCAAGGATGGTGACATTGTGAAGGCCCTGTTTGCAGAGAACCCCGGTGTGGTGATTGAAGTGAGCGACGAGCACAAACAGGAATTCAAGGACTTCATGGAGGATGTTGGTGTAGGATATGCAAAGATTGGCTATCCCGTTGAGGAAAACAGGGAGATAACAATCGTTTGGCAGGATGGCCGAGGCGAAGCCTCAGCATACAAGACCGAAGAGGTGAGTTTCGACATTGACGAGCTGCGCGACGTGTGGTACAAGACAAGCTACTTGTTGGACCGCAAGCAGAGCTTCAACGGCAAGGCTAAGGAGCGTTACGAGAACTACAAGCAACAGCCGCTGGAGATGAAGTTCAACCGCAACTTCACCGGCACTCTCGCCCACTACGGACTCTCATGGAGGAGAGAGGAAAGAGAAGAGAGGAGAGAGAATGCTCCCAAGGCAGCCATCATCCGTGAGAAGGGAACGAACGGCGAACGTGAAATGGCCTACTCGCTCTATCTGGCCGGTTTCGACGTGAAAGACGTGATGATGACCGACCTCATCAGTGGCCGTGAGACACTGGAAGAAGTTAACATGATTGTGTTCTGCGGTGGATTCTCGAATAGTGACGTGCTTGGCTCTGCCAAGGGTTGGGCCGGTGCATTCCTGTTTAACCCGAAAGCCAAGGAAGCACTCGACAAGTTCTATGCCCGCAAAGACACCCTCAGTCTCGGCATCTGCAACGGCTGCCAGCTCATGGTGGAACTGGGGCTATTGGACAAATTGCCAACTTCACAATCGGACAATTGCAACGAGAAATTGTCAAAGATCCGGATGTTACATAACGACAGCCATAAGTTTGAGAGCGAGTTTATTACGCTTCAGATTCCGCAGAACAACAGCGTGATGTTCGGAAGTCTTAGCGGCAACAAACTCGGCCTGTGGGTGGCCCACGGTGAAGGTAAGTTCAGCCTGCCCCAGGCAGAGAATGAGTATAACGTCATTGCGAAGTACAACTACCACGGTTACCCAGCCAACCCGAATGGCAGCGACTACGACGTTGCCGGCATCTGCTCTGCCGATGGTCGCCATCTGGCTATGATGCCCCATTTGGAGCGTGCCATCTTCCCGTGGCAATGCGCATGGTATCCTGAGCGTCATCGTCAAGACGAGGTAACGCCGTGGATAGAGGCTTTCGTCAATGCACGGAAGTGGGTGGAAAAGGCTATTGGCTGTTAGCTATTAGCTGTACAAAAACACTAAGAGCCAGATGCAAATAACCAAGAGCAATATCTATTGGGAGTCATTCCTGACGTTCTTTAAGATTGGCATGTTCACCTTTGGAGGTGGATATGCCATGATACCCATTATAGAAAAAGAAATAGTAGATAAGCACAAATGGGTGACAAAAGAAGAGATGCTCGACCTGATTGCCATAGCACAGAGCTGTCCTGGCGTGTTTGCCATCAACATCAGCATATTCATTGGCTATAAACTGAGGAGTGTTCGTGGTGCCATTGCTACGGCTTTTGGCACTGCCCTACCCTCTTTCCTTGCCATTCTGGCTATTGCCATTTTCTTCCATCAGTTTGCAGACAATAAGGTGATAGCAGCCATATTCAGAGGATTACGACCGGCAGTAGTTGCCCTTATCGCAGTTCCTACATTCAATCTGGCCAGGAGTGCGAAGCTGAACCGCTATACGCTTTGGATTCCCATTGTCTCAGCTCTGCTAATCTGGCTCTGCGGTGTTTCGCCCATCTGGATTATTATCATTGCTGGTATAGGAGGGTATTTGTATGGGGTCTTTAGTCCAAATAGAACTCATACGACTGATAAGGCAGATGGGAATTACGAGAATTATGGGAGGAATGGGAGATGATCTACGTATATTTGTTCTTGACATTCTTTGAGATTGGCCTTTTCGGCTTTGGTGGCGGCTACGGCATGTTGTCACTCATTCAGGGAGAGGTGGTTCACCACTGGGGATGGATGACGACGGCGGAATTTACGGATATAGTGGCTATCAGCCAGATGACCCCCGGACCTATCGGCATCAACTCGGCCACCTACTGCGGCTATACTGCCGTTAAGAATGCAGGCTACTCTGCTCCCATGGCTATGCTGGGTTCTGCCACAGCAACATTTGCGTTGGTGCTGCCGTCACTGATACTGATGGTTCTTATCAGCAAGATGTTTATGAAATATATGAACACGCACATAGTGCAGTCGGTATTCACCGGTTTAAGGCCAGCAGTAGTTGGACTTCTGGCCGCCGCAACCCTCTTGTTGATGACCCCCGAGAACTTCTCGACACCTACGGCAAGCCCGTGGCAGTTGGGAGTCAGCGTATTCTTGCTCGTAGCAACATTCGTTGGGACAATGTATATGAAGATTAATCCAATACGCATGATTTGCTATTGTGCGATAGCGGGGTTGGTGCTGCTATATTAAAAAAATGGCTGCGGCAATGCCGCAGCATACAAAACACATTAATAACTACTAACAAAATGATGAAGAAATTACTATTTTGTACGTTGCTGACAGCCATTGGCTGCTCAACAATGATGGCCCAAAGGCCATGGAAACATGAAACATTCCAGACGGACACGCCGATGGTGCACGACCCGGTGATGGCCTATGAGAACGGTATGTACCACATATACGCTACAGGCATGGGCATTCAGCACTTAACATCTACAGACCGTAAGACATGGACAGTGCACAAGGAACCCGTGATGAGTGTTATTCCGAAATGGACACGTGACTCTGTACCAGGCTTTGAACATCATGTGTGGGCACCAGATATCATACAATGGCACGGCCGTTGGTGGCTCGCTTATAGCTGCTCAACATTTGGAAAGAACGGATCGGCCATCGGACTGCTGAGCAGTCGTTCCCTGTCATTCCCCGTATGGAACGACGAGGGTTGCATAGTCTGTTCTCGTGAAAAGCGCGACGAGTGGAACGCCATTGACCCCTGCTTCGTCATAGATGATGAAGACCAACCCTGGCTGGTTTGGGGTTCTTTCTGGGACGGCATACAGCTTTGTCGGCTGGACACTACGATGCACACCGCTGCCGGTGAACAGCCACGTACCATAGCACGCCGCTACCCTGCAGGCTATCAGGCAGCAGAACCCAACCCCACTTCGAAATTTGCCGGAACCAACGCCATTGAGGCCCCGTTCATCATGAAACACGACGGTTGGTACTACCTGTTTGTGGCATGGGACTACTGCTGTCGCGGCATTAAGTCGAATTATAAGGTAGTGGTGGGCCGCAGCCAAAACGTTGCCGGGCCATACGTTGACAAGAACGGAAAGCCTATGACTGAAGGCGGCGGTACAATAGTCATTGAAGGCGATAAAAAAGAATACGAGGCAGCCGGCCACTGCGCTGCCTACCATATTAACGGCGAGGACCTCTTCATCTGCCACGGATACTACATTCCCCGAAAGGGAGCCAGCATACTTGTACAACGAAACATCAACTGGAAGGACGGATGGCCAGAGATATAAAATGACAATTCTATTTAATTAACACGCTTATGAAACAATTTCTATTTTCAGCAGCGATGCTGCTTTTCTCATTAGGAGTACAGGCACAGGCCCGTGTATCCGTACACGACCCCTCAATTGTTGACGACAACGGGACGTACTACATTTTCGGCAGCCACCAGGCATGGGCGAAAAGCAACGACATGTATAACTGGAGTACGATACCCGCAAAATGGAGCAATGGTAGCAGCAATGTGAGTTGCGACGTTGCTTTCAACACGATGAAAGTTACCTTGAGTAACGGAGACAGGACACTGAGTAACTTTGATGCTGAGGCATGGGCAGCAGCATCGAAGAGTGGCTATGACATCAGTGGCAACCTGTGGGCTCCAGACGTCATCTACAACCGAAACTTAGGCAAGTGGTGCATGTACCTTAGCATTAACGGTCCCGACTGGAACTCCAGCATCATCCTGCTGACGGCCGACAACATTGAGGGTCCGTACGTCTATCAGGCACCCGTCGTCGTCTCTGGTTTTGCCACCGCAAATGTTGATTACAAGAAGTCGGACCTGGAACTGGTCATTGGTGAGCAAGCTACCCTACCCAACCGATATAAGAGCAATTCTTATTGGCCTCATGCCATCGACCCCTGCGTGTTTTACGACCAGGAAGGTAATCTCTGGATGAGCTACGGCTCATGGTTAGGCGGCATCTGGATTCTTCAGCTGGACGAGAACACCGGTCTGCGTGACTATACCGTCGATTACGGTGTGAATGGAGACGGCACTGCCAATAAGGAGATAGACTACTACTTCGGCAAGAAACTGGCCGGCGGAAACTTCGTGTCGGGCGAGGCCAGCTACGTAGAATACATTGATGGTTATTACTACCTGTTCGTTACTTATGGAGGCTTAACTGCCGATGGAGGTTACCAGATGCGCATATTCCGCTCTTCAAACCCCGACGGTCCTTATAAGGATTACAAAGACAAAGAAGCCATCTTCAGAAACAACATGACCAACTTTGGACCTACTTGCACGGACAACCGAGGTGAGAACATCTTCGGAGCCTACGGAAACTGGGGTAACGTTGCCGTGGGCGACTTCGGAGAGCGTTCCCAAGGGCACAACTCTGTATTGACCAAGGGCGGCCGCTCCTATTTAGTATATCACACCCGTTTCCAGAATCGTGGAGAGGAACATCAGGTGCGCGTTCACCAACTGTTCCAGAACCAAGACGGCTGGCTCTGTGCCGCTCCGTTTGAATATACTGGCGTGCCTGCAACGGAAAGCAGTATTGCAGAAGGCAATTATAAGCTGCTCATCCACCGCTTCGGTCTGAACCACTCAAACAAGGAACAGGTAACCCCCGTTAGCGTTAAGCTTCAGTCGGGCGGCACTGTGAGTGGTGGCGTAAGCGGCTCATGGACGGCAAGTGGTTCGAACATTTCGCTGACGCTGAACGGTAACACTTATCAAGGAGTGGTCATTGAATTGCCCATGGAGATTACAAATGAAAGCGTCATCGCCTTTACCGCCATGTCGTCAGCTACTGGTGAGACGGTGTGGGGCTATAAGGCACCAGACGGACTCGTAGGCAACTCTGTGAATACGACACCGTATTTAGGCGATTTCTCTGAGCAGCTACAACTGACCGACGGGGAAATGGCCACCTTTGAATTTACCAACTACTCGTCAAAGGATAATAACTGGAACAACTGGGTAGCCTGTGTATCGACAGGAACTACATTCAATGCTGGCAGCCCGCTCATTGCCCTGCGTGCCGACAACTTTGAGAACGTCAGCTGGAGTAATAGCGGCATAACGAGCAACTTCAATTGGGACACTTTCAAGAACGACATGGACGGTTCTCAAGTCGTGCTGACCGTGAAGTACCAGAATGGCAGCGTTACCATTCACGCCGACATAACCACCTCCAACGGAACAAAATACTACGAAGAGTTCACAAAGACTGGTGTAACAGGAACCATCACTACCTGCCTTTCGGTTGATAACAGTCACCTCGTGGTAACTAAAGCAGAAGTGAGCCCTATTACAGCTATTAATGGCGTTATGCAGAAACAGGACAATCAGAACGCCCCCATGTTCGACCTGCAAGGACGCCGTGTCAATGCCCAGTATAAGGGTATTGTGATTCAGAATGGCAAGAAAATAATTGTGAAGTAAACCACTTTTGAGCAGGCAAACCTGCCTCACTATACTACGCTAAAAAAGTTACAACCCTGCTATCCTGCTACTTTGGAGGACAAATGCATGAAATCCAAGTAGTTATTGGTAGCAGGGTTGTAAAATATCGAGCTACATCCCTGCTACTTTAAGGCCATATCGTGCTACTTTTTGATAAACAGATGGACAAGAAATCACTTTATAATCAGGTGGCTTATGTCTAAATGCACGTTATGGCGTGTCTAAATGCACGGGGTGGTGTGTCAAAGTGTTTGTGGCGGTGTGAAAAAGTGCTTGAGATAATCATACGAAATGCACGCTTTTTAGGTAAAAAGTCGTGCATTTTAACACACAAATCCATGCATTTAAACACACGGATGATTACTTTTGGTGCAACAAGTCACCTATAAAACGACAAAGTCCCGCCATCCTTCAGTCAGGAAAGCGGGACTTTTTAAGCAAAAAAGCACTGCTGATTACTTAACCATCACCTTACGACCATTCTCAATGACTACACCCTTGAAGTCAGCACCTACGCGCTGGCCAGCGAGGTTGTAGCGGACGGTATTGTCGGCCTTTTCAGCTGAAATAACACCTATGTTAGTGGTTTCAGGCTTTGCAGCTACAATAGCCTTAATGTCGGTCTGTGAAAGAGCCATGTTGCTCACCATGAGCTTAGCATACTTGAACGGTGAGTCAAGGTCATTCCAGTCCCAGGCCTGATTACCGCCGAGGCAGATGTAAGAAAGTTCTTTGCCGTTGGTAAAGAGGCCCTGCTGCACATTGCCGTCACCCTCACCAGAGACATTCCACTCATTCTTTAGCTCACCGTCGAAATACACCTTGGCATTGTTGCCGTCAAGCACGACCGTATAGTAATGCCAGCCACCGTCTGCTAACCAGTCAGTTTCACCATGATAGAGGGTATTCACACCTGCCACGTTTTGAGCATCAACATAGTCACTATAGCCTGCACAGTTCACTTGAAGCAAGCCACGGTACTGGCAGACGAACATCGGCCAAGTATTGGTTCCCGCAGGAGCAGCACCATAAGCAACAAAGAGAGGGGTCCACAGATAAGTTTCAGGAGCTGCACCGCCATTGTTCACCCATACACCGATGGTGAGGGCCTTAGAGTCGGCAGAATGTGAAAGCAGGTCAGAGGGCAGCAACAGGTAATTCTCACGTGGAGCAGTGCCTGCTACATTCTGATAAACAGTACCGAAAGTAGCATCCTCGACAAAAGAACCGCTACCCACAACGGTCAGATTACTGCCAGCCTCCTTGAGGTCGTTCTCATAAAGGAAATCTGTGATTGTAGGAGCAGGCTTTGCAGCTACAATAGCCTTAATGTCAGTTTGTGAAAGAGCCTTGTTGCTCACCATGAGCTTAGCATACTTGAACGGCGTGTCAAGGTCGTTCCAATCCCAGGCCTGGTTACCGCCGAGACAGATGTACGTGAGCTCGTTGCCGTTGGTAAAGAGACCCTGCTGCACATTCCCGTCACCCTCGCCAGAGACGTTCCACTCATTCTTTAGCTCACCGTCGAAATACACCTTGGCATTGTTGCCGTCAAGCACGACCGTATAGTAATGCCAGCCACCGTCTGCTAACCAGTCAGTTTCACCATGATAGAGGGTATTCACACCTGCCACGTTTTGAGCATCAACATAGTCACTATAGCCTGCACAGTTCACTTGAAGCAAGCCACGGTACTGGCAGACGAACATCGGCCAAGTATTGGTTCCCGCAGGAGCAGCACCATAAGCAACAAAGAGAGGGGTCCACAGATAAGTTTCAGGAGCTGCACCGCCATTGTTCACCCATACACCGATGGTGAGGGCCTTAGAGTCGGCAGAATGTGAAAGCAGGTCAGAGGGCAGCAACAGGTAATTCTCACGTGGAGCAGTGCCTGCTACATTCTGATAAACAGTACCGAAAGTAGCATCCTCGACAAAAGAACCGCTACCCACAACGGTCAGATCACTGCCAGCCTCTTTAAGGTCGTTCTCATAAAGGAAATCAGTAGTCTGTGCCATTGCAGCCGAGCTGCACATGGCTACTGCGCATAGAAGCGCATAGCGTAAAAGTTTCTTCATCTTTGGTTTAGAATTAGTTTATAAATGATTTGTATTTTAAGGAAGAGTCTCCCCCCTGCCCTATTAAGAGCAGGAGGGAGGAAAAAAGTAGAGTTAGTTTTCTGCGTATTTATATCCCCAGACGGTAACGCCCGTTGCACTGTTCAGGGCAGTGAAGCAAGGTGTCTGCTCGTTCTTGGGCTCCAGCGTCTGCACAACCATTACGCCCTTATACTCTGCACCGAGGTTAAGGGTGACATAGGAAGTGCCTTCCCTGACTGACCACTTACCACTGTACTCACTACCAGTGACAGTACCGTCAGCGTTCAGCACAACATCTACAGGAGTAGCCAGTGCCTTTGCGGTGTGGTCGAGCCGGTAGTTGTGAACCAGCAACTTGTACTTGCCGGGAATCTTGTCGGTAGCCACGTTCTGCTTTCTGGAAATCTGCGCACTCTTGATGACCTCGCCCGTATATTCAAACGGAGCAGCGACCAGCCATCCATCCTCGTTATGGAACACCTGGTGAACGCGAACCTGATGACCCTCGCCCCAGTTCTGGAAGCGGGTGTGATAAACCAGATAAGTACGGCCATCCTCAGCAGCTATAATACTATTGTGACCCTGTGAGCGCTCGCCGGAAGTTTCATTAGCACCACCAGTCAGCAGGTTTCCCCACTCACCGTAGGCACCAAGAATATTAACACCACGGTCGTCGTTTGCCTTGGGGCCGAAGTTCAGCTTATAGCTTGCAAACACAGCATCCACATTGCGGCTGTCAACATACGGTCCGTCAGGATTCTGCGAACGGAAGACACGCATCTGGTAGCCACCGTTGTTGTAGTCAGCAGGATTACCACCGGCAGCCAGTCCACCGTAGGTCATGAACAGGTAGTAGTAACCGCCAATGTACTCAATGTAGCTGGCCTCACCCGAGACATAATAGCCACCGGCAATCTTCTTTCCGAAGTACGGATCGACAGTTATGCCGTCGCCATTGCCCGTCAGGTTATAAGTCACGTCATAGTCACGCAGACCCGTTTCCTCGTCGAGTTCCAGCATCCAGATGCCACCGCTCCAGGAACCGTACGACATCCAGAGCTTGCCACCTTCATCATAGAATACGCAGGGGTCGATACAGTTAGGATAGCGGTTGCCCCACTTGCTGCCAACGGCATAGCGGGCAGGCAGGGTAGTCTGAGCACCTAAGACGATCTCCAGGTCTGTATCCTTGTAAGCATTACCGGTATGGAAACCGCTAATGACGACAGGAGCCTGATAACGGTAGGGACCCGTAATTTTGTCGGCCGTCAGCATGATGATGCTGGAGTACCAGTAATCACCATTAATGCTGAGATACATGCACCACTTCTGCATGGACTTGTTGAAGATTACGTCAGGTGCCCACATCATACCGTCCACATTGTAGGCTGCATTACCGCGTTTTGACCATGCGAAAGCGTTGAAGTTGAGGTCAACCTCAACACCGCCCTTCTTCACCTTTGTCACCTGAGGTGTGGTGAAGGCCTGAGCATTAGCGGCATTCGTACTGTTAGCCGTTGCCCACGGAGCTGTGAACTCCACCCACGACATCATGTTTGTGGAACGGGCTGCCGCACGATGCGAACCGAAGATGTAGTAGTTGCTGGAAGAGGGATCCCACACCACACTGGGGTCGTGAACACTCACGCGCTTTAATGACGACGGCCACTCCGTCTGCTCCTCATCGGCATCGTCAGGAGAAGAACCGTCAGAAGTAGTAAATGTAACTTCTGAGGAATACTTCACTTCGCTGCTGGTCTGAGCGTAAGCACGGACATGGTAGGTAGTTTTTTCAACCAGCCCTGTCAGCGTCATCGACATGTTAGCCGATGAGCCGGCAATCTTCACGTCGTTAATGGTCGGATTAGCCGAGGTGCTGTAGCAGATACCTCGTCCTGTCAGTCCTGAGCCAGTGACCGTAGCCGAGACAGAGGCCGACGTTGACGTGACGTTAGTTACCACAGGAGTTGAAACGTTCAGCCCGGAGGAAGAACCGCCACCACCATCATCGCCAGGTGCATCATCGCCACAGGCAACAGCCAATAAGCCAATACTCAAGAAGAAAAATAATTTAGAAAGATACTTCATTATTCTTTAATCTTAAAAACGAATAAATTGCCTACGGACTTTATCGGTCCGCAGGCAATTGAGTTATACCTTAATGATTATTCAAATACCAAGTGAGAACCATCGACCGTGAAGCGAACACGTACATTGTCACCATCGGTAGGAGTGATGTTATGGTAATACTGTATGTATTCCTGACCATCATTGCCAATCATCACGATGTCAACGTCAACAGAGCCTCCCTTATTAGTAGTAGAGACTGTCACCAAAGCGTCATCCATGACAGCGAGCCATGCGCCCCAGTCAGCCTGGCCACCACTAAGTTCCAGACCGGCATTGCCTTCGTAACTGGCACCCCAGCCATAGTTGTCGGCACGGACCACGGCATACTCGGTGTTGTCCTCACGGGTCAGCACTACGCAGAAGTTGTTCCAGTTGTTAGCACCATTGGTGTAGTTGCGGAAGCGCTGAGTAATCGTCCTGCCTACGGGAACGCTGATGTCTGTAGAATGAGCACCCCAGAAAGCGGTCGAGTTGTCTTCTGCACCAACCACATTGTCGAATTCGAGGTGACAGTTATCAACGGTCAGGTTGAAGTAGCAGTTGTCAGGATCAACGGTGTTGATGCCCTTATATACCTGCGTATAGATTTCACCGTTGTTGCCCAACATAGCAGCCTCGATATCGGCCGTTCCGTCACCGTTGTTGGTAACCGCCAGCGTTATCTTGGCACCGTCCATGGCAGCGAGCCATGTAGCCCAGTCGCCCTGTGTACCCTCATGCATGCAGGCATCGTAGCCAGTACCCCAACCGAAGTTGTCGGCACGTACCACGGCATACTCTGTACTACCGTCAGCACTACAGAGCACTACGCAGAAGTTGTTCCAGTTGTTAGCACCACTGGTGTAGTTCGTGAAGGTTGAAACAAAGGTCTCTCCAGGATTAATCTTGATATTGTCTGTATGAGCGCCCCAGAACCCTGTCGAGTTATCAGCAGCACCAAGGAGCGTGTACATCTTGTCAACCACCTCGAACTCAACGGAAGCGATAACAGCCTTAGCAGCTCCCTCGCCCTTATAGGTCTTGTTATAAGCAGCTACCAATGTTTTGGTTCCAAGGCTGAACATATCAGGAACGGCCTGGATAGTCAGGTCAGCAGCTGTTACGTCTATAGAAACCTCCTGCTCGAACTGAACAGTTGCAGTAACGTTAGCAAAAGCTTCCTCAACGGTAGTACCCAGAAGCACCTTCTTGGGAGCACCATGCAATGTCATAGAGATAGGCTGCTTGTCTTCCTTAGAGGTGAAGCCACCGATAGGCTCGATGTTTGACTGCAGGAAGCTGATGTAAGAGCCCTCAGGAACGAGGAATGCGCGGATGTTCGTGTTAGCAGCATCAGCATTGAGGTTAGCCAGTGCGGAAGTCTGTGTATAGGTCTTCGTTACTGTTCCATTGGTCATAGTGACAACGAGTCCGCCCTGAGAACGGTCGATGGTCAGGACCACGCGGCCGCCGAGTTTGTCAACACCGGCATCTGTATCGGTTTGGAACTCCAGCGTACTCGTTGCGAGGCTACGGTCGATATAGTCACCCCACTCAGAGTTACCACTCGGCTGATAGTCGTAACGGATGGCACCATACTCCTTATAGTTGGCAGCACCACGATCCTCATCGTTGGTAATGAGCAGTGCAAAATTCTTATAGGTATTGGTGGCATCGGGGTTGATGTTCAGGTTGAACACAGCATTCCACGTCTTTCCTTCAGGAATCTGGTAGTACTTGGAGAACTGAGCCCACCATCCTGTAGAGTAATCGGTAGCACCGATGGTATATACATCCTCTTCCATGCCTTCCAACTCAGGCTCTTCAGTTGTCTTGTTACCGGCAATTTCAGCAATCTTGTCTGAAATCCAGTCAGGAGCATCGACATTATAGAGGTCACCACCTTCACAACCCGTCAGCGTGAGCAGTCCAAGGGCTGCGGTACAGAAAACGGATGCTAATTTATTTAGATGTCTCATAATTTTTACTATTTATGGATTAACTTTATACTATTTATTTAACAACGGGATGAACTGTCCAGCCCTTGCTGCTGAAGTATCCGGCATTGCTTGTTGAGCTGTTAGCAGAGTTACCAACCAGGTTGGGGTTGTCATTCAGTGTACCCTGATAGATGGGCAGGAACTCATGACCATCAACGAAAGTATCATAAGAACTCTTGCTGCAGGAACCGTAGGTTACAGGATCCTTCGGAGTGTATGAATAAGTACCTTCATCAAAACTTGCTCTGGTCCAGAAGTTGAATGCACCATGTTCCTTCAGTTGCTGCAGACGACCACTATCGTAGAAGAAGCCCCAGCGAATGAGGTCAAAGCCACGGCCTGTCTCACAACCGAACTCCTTCGGGCGCTCCACATTGGCAATCTGCTCAAACAGCTTGTCCTTGGTGTCGAACTTCGACTGGTCGAGGTTGGCCAGTCCGGCACGGTTACGCACCTGATTAATCCAGTCGAAAGCCTGCTGTGTAGGACCGTTAATCTCGTTCTCGCACTCAGCAGCACGAAGCAACACGTCAGAGTAGCGCATCATGCGCAGGTTGATACCACAGTGCAGACCGGTCACCACCTTGTCATAAAGACCAGTACGGAGGTTGGTGTTCTTGGCAATGGGCAGACCACCATAGTTATTGTTAGTAACAAGGTGGGTATCTGCTGTCAGCTGCATCGTATAAGCCACGTTGCCATACTCAAATCCGTCCCATTCAGGCTCGTAAGTGCCAATGGTCCAATAGAGACGCGGGTCGAGACTACCATTGGTAGTGCGCTCAGCCTTGAAAAGGTTGTAAAGCCAAGGAGAAGCAGAGAGGTCAGCCCAGCCACCGCAGTCGCCAGGTCCGAAGTTACTCTCGATAGCGTGTCCCTGAGTAGCGTTAGGGCTGGTGTTCACCGGAGTCCATTCGTCGTCAGTACCCTGAGAACCATAGTCGAGGAACTGCACCTCGAAGAGGCTCTCGTCATTGTTCTCGTAAGCAGAACCCTCACGGAAGTTGTCACCGTAGTTAGCCATCAGGCTATACTGGCCATACTGCCCACCGATGATGGCCTTCAGCACTGTGAGTGCCTCGCTGTACTTATGACGCATCATCAGCGTACGAGCATAATAACCGGCAGCAGAGCCCTGGGTTGCACGGCCCTTAGCCCACTCGCCGCCTAAAGCCTTCGTTGGCAGGAGTTCCAAAGCCTGCTTGAAGTCTTCCTCTACCTGATCGAGCACGCGGTCATACTGTGCCCAGCCGTTTTCGTCACCCTCCTCTACGTTGGCAGCATAGAGTCCGTCAAGTGAAGAGTACTGATTATAGTCTGTAATGAGAATAGGATTCTGATAGTAGCCAACGAGGTTGTAGTAAGCCAAACCACGAAGGAAGAGTACCTGTCCTGCAATGTACTTCAGCTTGTCAGAAACGGCAGAATAGTCCTGACCGACGCGTGAAAGCACATAGTTACAAACATTAATGGTATAATACCAGTCACGCCAAGACCACTGTCCGATTTCGTCAGTGATAGGTTCATTCAGGTCGTCAAAAGGCATGTACCAAACCTGTGAGGAATTCCATACCTCATCACCACGGCATACGTCGATGTTATAGCCCACACGAGCGTATGTACCCTCCATACGGATGTGGTTATAAGCTGCAATGACGCCTTCCTCCAGTTCCTCGGCAGTGTTACCGTAGGTTCCTGTCGTCTGCTGGTTCGGGTTTGTCAGCTCCAGCTTGTCGCTGCACGAAGTCATCGTGCCAATGCCCAGAATCAGGGCAAGTGATAATTTATATAGTTTCATAATTAACTTCTATTCTTTAATTCTTTAATCCTTCAATTCTTTAGAAAGAGAAGAGTATTCCAGCCATGAAGCTACGTGCACTCGGGAACGAACAGAAGTTGTAACCCGGGGTAAACGTACCACCAGCATAGTCCACATTATAGCCCTTATACTTGGTGAAAGTGTAGAGGTTCTGAGCAGAAACGTAAGCACGTACACCGCTGACAACACCTTTGAACCACTTGTCGGGGAAGTTATAGCCTAACTCTACGTTAGCAATCTTCCAGTAAGCGGCGTTCTGAATCTTACGCTCGCTGAACAGGTCGTTCCAAGCCAATGTTGCGTTATTAGCGAAATAAGTGCGGGGAATGCTTGATGTGTAGGTCAGGCCATCTTCTGAGAAGGTGTTAGCACCGAGCATCGCCACATCCTTGTTGCCAGGACCATAGCAAGAGTTCAAGCTGTTGTAGATGTCGTCAGAAACATGATAGTTCAACGCACCGAAGGTAGAAATACTGAGGTCGAAGCCCTTGTACTCAACACGTCCGCTCAGACCGAAGTTAATTTTTGGCAGACCGCTGCCAAGTACAGTCTGGTCGTTTGCGTCGATAACACCGTCCTCATTAATATCCTTATAGAGGCAGTCGCCAATGTTAGCACCATTCTGTACGGCGTGGTCGTCAAGGTCAGCTTGTGTGCGGGCAATGCCCTCATAAACCCAACCGTAGAACTTACCAACTTCCTCACCTACTTGTGTGATGTAAGCACCTGTAATGTAAGCATCGGTTCCGAAACCAAGCGAAGTCACCTTGTTCTTCAGGGTGCTCAGGTTGGCTGCGATTTCATACTTCAATGCGTGGTCGCGGTTACGATAAGTTGCAGAGAACTCGAAACCACTGTTCTCCATCGAGGCAGCATTCATAGTTACACTTGTGTTAGCCACACCAGCACTTGCAGGAACAGGAACACCATAGTGCAGGTCCTCAGACTTGTTCTTATACCACTCAGCAGTGAACTCGATGCGGTTGTTCAGGAAAGCCAGGTCGATACCAACGTTCATGGTCTTTTTCTTCTCCCATGCGATGTTCTCGTTGACGAAGGTAGAAACAGCAGAACCGGTTACAGGAGTGTTACCAAAGCTATAGGTCATGTTGTTACGGGCCAAAGTTGCCTGATAAGCGTAGTCACCCACGGCAGCCTCATTACCAAGCACACCATAGCTGGCGCGAACCTTGAACATGTTTACCACGTTACGGTTGAAGGGGAAGAAGTTTTCCTTATCAAAACGCCAACCAAGAGAGATTGATGGGAAAGTGTCCCAACGGATGTCCTTAGTCAGGCGAGAGCTGCCGTCACGACGTACAACAGCAGACAGCAGGTACTTGCCATCATAGTCGTAGTTCAGACGAGCAATGAATGAAGCGATAGAATGCTTGTACTCCCAAGACTCTGAATAAGTATCAGAAGCGTTCTGCAGCTGGAGGAAGTAAGGCTCTGAGAAGTTCACACCCCAACCGGTAAGTGTGTGTGTGTTCTCCTCCTGATAAGTCTGACCAGCCACGAGGTTGATATGGTGCAAGCCAATCGTTCCGTCGTAAGTCAGCGTGTTCTCTATCAGATAGTCTGAATAAGTACGGGTTGCCTCTGTAAGTTTTTCGTTACTCTTGTCCAGATATACACGGTTACTCTGAATCCATGCGGAAACCCAAGTCTTGTCCTTGGCGTATGTCTTGCTATAAGAAAGGTTAAGCTTATAGTTCAAGTGATGATTATCTGAGTTCAGACCAATCATCTTGAAGAGGTCAACATCAGCAGAACCCGTTGCTACGACACGGTCAACAATCGTGTTACGTGTCAGCAGGTTATTTACCAGCAGTGGGTTGGAAGCAGAAATATCACCATGTACCGTATCATAATAAACACCATAACCGTAAGCATCGTAATTGAAACTGCTGGCAGAACCCACCTTGTCGTCGAGCACCCAGGTCTCGGAATCGTAAGCCTTGATGGTTGGCTGCATCAGCAGCGTACCACGCAGCACGTTCGTTACATCACCATACAAGCCCTGTACGTACTCCGAGGCATTGGAAAGACCCATACCGTCCTGATTAGAGTGAGAATAAACAAGGCTGGTGCGGAACTTGATGAACTTAGTCTCCATCGTGTTGTTCACGCGTGCGGTGAAACGCTCATAGTTAGGACCTGCACCTTCCAGGGTTCCTTTCTGGTTGAAGTAGTCAAGACCAATATTGTAAGTATTATTGGCACCACCACCACTCAGATTGACGTTGTGGTTCTGGCGGATACCTGTCTTGAACACCTCGTCAAACCAGTTGGTATTGGTGTTATCCTGGAACTGGTAGCGGCCAGTTTCGGGATTGAGGCTATAGCCACCAGGAAGCGGAGTACCACTGTTTGCACAAGCCTGACCAAGATACTGGCTGTACTGGCTGGCATTCATCACGTCGTAAGTGCCACTGGGAATCTGGTCAATACCAAAGTAACCCTTATAGTCAACCTTCAAGGGCTGGTCTTTCTTACCGTTTTTCGTTGTGATGATAACCACACCGTTAGCAGCGCGGGAACCGTAGATAGCACCGGCAGAAGCATCTTTCAACACCTGAATGGTCTCGATGTCGTTCGGTGAGAAGTCACGGATAGTAGTACCCATGGGCACACCGTCAACAACATACAGAGGAGCCGTACTACCGAAAGAACCGATACCACGGATACGTACGGAGGGGTCGGCACCAGGCTGACCGTCAGAAGTAATCTGTACACCGGCTACCTTACCTTCGAGCATCGTAGAAATGTTCGAGTTAGAAACACGCTTCAGTTCGTCAGCATTAACGATAGCCACTGAACCGGTCAGGTCGGCCTTTTTCTGAACACCGTAACCTACGACAACCACCTGCTCCAGACCGACAGCGTCTGTAGAAAGCTCAATCTGACCAAGAGCAGAACGGCCACGTACAGCAATCTCACGGTCTTGATAGCCGATGTAGCTCACGACAAGTGTTGCATTTGACGAAGCGTCCAACTGGAAGTTACCGTCAATGTCGGTCACTGTTGCAACTTGAGTTCCTTTTACCCTGACAGTTGCTCCAATGAGCGGTTCTCCATCCTGGTCAACTACTTGACCGCTGACCTTAATGGCCTGTTGTAGTGCCATTGACGATGCCATTACGGAAACCGGACAGAACGTAAGGCCTCCTAAGACACCCAACAATAGCATCACAGAGAATAATACATGTTTTCTCATTGTTGTTAATTGTTTTAAGTTAAATAATAGTATAATAGTCATTAGTTTTAGCTATGATAACATAGAATGTTGCAAAATTAGTTATAAAACGTTTCATTCGGGTGGACAAACAAATATAATAGGTGGACAAACGAGTTTATTAGTGTATTTTTTACCTTTTAGAAGTACTAAGAAGAGATTTAAGGCTTTATAATATATAAAATGTACGCGCGCGAACTTTCTTTAAACACCAGTCTTATCAACCAATTCGGTCGGGCTACAGCCGAATTCCTTCGTAAAACAACGGGTGAAATACTTGGGGTCGTTGAAACCCACGTTATAGGCAATCTCCATAATGGTACGATTACGCCAATTGTTGAGAAGCATCTCACGGGCGACTCGCAGCCGATAGCCACGAATAAAGAGACCTATGCTGACCCCTAATTCAGTACGCAGGCGCTTTCCTGCAAGACTGCGACTCATTCCGATGGCTTTGCAAAAATCCTCTACGCCGAACTCACTGTCCCCATAATGCTGCTCCACAATCTGGATTGCCCGCTCAATAAAGGAATTTTCCTTTCTGAGCGCAGCCTGACGATCGGCCTCAACGCTTTGCATAAAACTATCCCTGAAGCGTTGACTGTTTTCCAATACCACCATCAGGCGGTTCTGCAGGGCTTCAGGATTCTCACTTTGCATCAGGGTCGCGCGGACCGGCTCCAGCAGGCTTTCTACCAACCTAAGCTTTTCCTCGAGATTTGAGCTTTTCCAATATTCCATCATAGACATCTTTATCTACTCGCCGTCCACGCAGACTCCTGGTCTGGGGGAAATCTGCAAAATATTCGTCTTGTGACACAAACCACTCATGACTTTGAACAAAGACTGACTGCTTAGCCAGTTTATCTACGTATCTTACATAGTCATGATGTACTACAGAGAGAAAATAACGGAAGTCAACCGTCTGCAAGGCCATCACATACCGCGTCTTGACCTTTTTATTACGGTCTGCCACTGGCCAGTCTTTCGTCCGAGTGCTCACAGAGATGTGCCAGCCATGTTCCTCATTGAGCCAATGCATCATCCTGCGGAATTCCCTCCCGTGCGATGAGGTATCGCGTATCTTCTTGAAGGCAATATAGTAATGAATCATCTCATGCAGCAGGACGTTCTGATACTCCCGCTCTTCCACGTCGAAATAATCGCTGACACGGATGCAAAAAGTCCTTCTTTTGAAAAGACTGGCAGATGTTTCAAACTGCCCCAACCGTGACCGGCTGTTGCTGACCACCAGTCGCGGTTCGGGCAGTTCGCTGTTAAAGTATAGTTTATTGAAAACATTAAACTGCTCTCTCAGATATGCTACCGTGAGTTCCATTCGAGAAAACAGAACTTAACGCAGATACTTCTTGATCTTTTCGTATTTGTAATTGAAGAGTTCCTCGTAGGGGCCGCTCTCATCGCCTGTCACGAGAATGAACTCAATGCTGTCACGCTTCAGGATAAAGTTCTTTAGCAACTCCTCATAATCCACTTCAGCGGCGAACTCCTCGTAACCCTGAATATTCTTCAGGTGAGCACGCTTCAGCAGGTCAATGACGGTAGCCTTCGAATTCTTCTTGAACACATCCTCAAAGGTGAGCAGTTTACCCGTCTTGGCGTCGAAGTTGGAAACGATACGATAACTACTGGGATCCACGTCCGGCTCGTTGACCGTCACCGTGTTTACGTAGGTGATGACTCCTTCGCGTGTCTCTTCCTCGGGTAACAACGCAACATGATAGGAATGCTCCATCACCACTTCATCATTACCGACCTCCGCATAATTTCTCAGGAACTCACTCTTCATACGGATAAGATAGGCATTCAGACCCTCCTCAATACTCATGTCGTCAGCCAGTCGTGGCTTGGTCTCCACGAAAAACCCTAACAGATGTGAGCGTAGCGCCTCGCTGTTCAGCTTTCCTGCCACGTCGCCTGTGGCACTCGGGAAGGTAATATTAACCGTCATCTTCGTGTTACGCTGTAGGAATTCCGCTGACTTCTGCACCTGTTCGAATGTCAATACCATCGGAGTGGCTACAGGTTCATCACCCCCCACTTCGGTTTCCGCCGGTGTCGTGGGCTGCACAGGTGTAGAAGTATTATTGGGAAGAATGTCGCGCAGTTCCTTCTTTGGACGTGCAAAGAGCATAGCACTGGCATACTTCTTACTATACTTATAATACACGGCAAGGTTGATACCGTTCACCTTATGCTGCCACCAGTCGAAGCGACCATCAGAAGAGGTCTGCTTAAAGACATAATTGCAACTATTGAGGCTGTCGGTCATGGCATCCTTATCGAGAGGGTGCTTGACATATAGCGTCAAGGTATCAATACGCTCCGGACGGTTCTGACGGTTAACAGCATAAAGTTCACAGATATCTGACTCTGCCTTCAGGCTTCCGTCACTCAGAAATATCACGTTCCTAAAGCCATTCTTCTTATTGCACAGTTTACTTGCCACGTCATCAAACGACTCCAAGAGCATTAGTTCGTCGCCTAATGTAGCCAGTTGGTTGACTTTATGACGAGGGGAGTTCTGGTTAAACTGATCAACGATAGCATTCAGCTTTCCCTGGTTGACTCCTTGTGCTGACAATCCGTTGACTACGAACAACAAACAATAAACAATAAACAATAATTTCTTCATAATAAGCGGTATTTATTCGTTCTTAATAATCTAATATCAATGACTGGCGAGGTTTAAGTGTGAGGTCGTGCTCCAAGTCGTAATACTGATCCGTAAGCACGTCCTTTGCCCGCTTGGTCTGTCCGATAACCTCGGCATAGCGTTCTACCTTCATGACAGCCGACTTACGCGTGCCGTTGATGATAGTCAGAGCCGTCTTGCCGTTATACTGACGTGCAATGACGTAGATGCCATCGTAGGGAACAAACTGTATCATCTTACCCTTCGTTATCACGTCGTTGCCCTGACGCCAGTGCAGCAGCCGGCTGGTCCAACTGAACATGTCGTTCTGTGCCCTGGTGCGTCCCTCTGCTGTAAAGGCATTCTGCGTGTCGCCGGGGAATCCTCCGGGGAAGTCCTTACGCACGTAGCCGTCGGAAATCTTCATCGTACCGTTCATCAGAATCTCCGTTCCGTAGTACATTTGCGGTATGCGTCTTACGGTGAGCAGCAAGGCTAAGGCCTGCTTCAGTGCCAGCGAGTCTTGTCCGTCACCTAAGAAGCGGTTGGTGTCGTGGTTGTCTATGAAGGCCATCACGCTCGATGGGTTCGGGTACAGATAGTCATAGCAGAACGAGTTATACAGTCGGTTCATGCCGCGCCACCACGCGTCGGTGTTCTCATGCTTGGCCGAGTCGAGTTTCTCCTGGAACGAGAAGTCCATGACGGTCTTCAGGTAACTGTTCGTGTCAGAGAGTTTGGAGTCCTTCTGCCATGCTGCCGTATAGGCAGGGTTGGTGACCCATGTCTCGCCTACGGTATTGAAGTTAGGATACTCCTCGTCCAGTTCCTTCATCCACCGTGCCATCGGCTCACGGAAGGCATAGGGGTAGGTATCCATACGGATGCCGTCGATGCCGGCCGTCTCAATCCACCACTTCGAGTTCTGAATAAGATAGGTCATCAGATGCGGGTTGCGCTGGTTCAGGTCGGGCATGGTCGAAACGAACCATCCTTCCACGGTCTCCTTCTTGTCTATCTCTGAGGCGTATGGATCCAGTACGGGCGTCAGCTTGTAGCTGGTCTGCAGGAAGTTCGTGCCGCGAGGGTCGCTGGTGCCTCCTGACTGTTTCAGCCAATCAGAGAGGTTCAGCCAGTCCTTCGAGGGCAGGTCGGCCACCCACGGGTGTTCGAATCCGCAATGGTTGAAAATCATGTCCATGACCACCTTCAGTCCACGGGCATGACACATGTCTATCAACTGCCTATACTGCTCGTTCGTGCCGAAGCGCGGATCAACCTGGTAGTAGTTGGTACAGGCATAGCCGTGGTAAGTGGACCAGGTGTCCATCATGTCGGGAGAGTCGTTCTCAAGGATGGGCGTAAACCACAGAGCCGTGACACCCAACTCCGTGAAGTAGTCCAGATGCTGCATCAAGCCCTCCAAGTCACCGCCATGACGCAGCGAAGGTTGCGTGCGGTCTTCACGATAGGTGCGCATACCCTTCACTTGCGACTGGTGGTTGGGACCCTGTGCGAAGCGGTCAGGCATCAGCAGATAGAGTACGTCGCTAATATCAAACCCACGGCGTTTGTCACCGCTCATCTCGCGCTTCTTCAGTTGGTAGTCCACCTTCTGCTTGTCAAAACGAAGTGTCATCGTGCCGGGCTGGGCGTCCTTCAGGTTCAGATACACCAGCAGGTAGTTGGGCGAGTCAAGCCTGACGATACTGTCAATACGCACTCCAGCATAGTCGGTTGTCACGTTTTCCACTTTGGCAATGTCCTTACCATAGACCATCAGTTGCAACGATGGATTCTTCATTCCCACGTACCAGTCTGTGGGTTCAATGCGGTCTATCTTCACTTTAGCTGCGGTTATCATCATCACACACAACAATAAACATGTTACAAAAAGACTCCGTTTCATATCCTCTTAACCTTTTAACTTTTATCCTTTTAACCTTTTCAATCATGAACAATCAGCGCCGTCTGAGGGCTTACTGTCACCTGACGACCTTCGAATGAGCCGAGCCCAGCCTCATTGATGAGACCATCGCGGCAGACCACCGTGTAACACGCCTTAGGCACGTTCACCGTCTGCGCCTTCTTCGAAGCATTCAGCACCACGATAATGTTGCGCCAGTCGTCACGTCCGGCATAGTTCTTCAGCCTATAAGCCACCACCCCCTTCGGAGCCTCTATGAACTCCAGGTGCTTACGTACCAAGTCTGCGGAACCCAGGCGGAAAGCAGGATGGTTCTTCCTCAGCGCAATAAGGTTCTTGTAGTAGTTGAACACCTGCGGATACTTCTGCTTGTTGGTCCAGTCTAACTGGTTGATGTTGTCAGGCGACTCAAACGAGTTGTGAACGCCTTTCTTGTCGCGCAACAACTCTTCGCCACTCAGCATGAAGGGCACACCCTGCGATGTGAAGACGGCCGTCTGTGCCAGCAGGTCCAGGCGGATGAGCTCTGCTTCCTGTTGAGCGCTGAGTGTTGAGCGTTGAGCGTCAAACACCGAAGCACACAGCCGGTCAACCAGACACATGTCGTCATGACAGCTGACGTAGCTGATCATCTGAGTCGGCTCTATAGCCCAAGGTTCTTTCGAGTAGTTCACCCTCGTCATATCTACTTGCGGATGACTGATGGCTCCCGCGATGCCGAACTTCACGCTCTCTTCCATATCGGGCACGCCACCAAGGAAAGCAGCCTTCTTGTCGTTATCGAACGGCCCACGCAGCGCATCGCGGATTTCGTCGCTGAAGGCAGCAATGCCAGGCATCTTTCCTACATTGGCCTTCATGCCGAGCTGCTCACCGGGCAGTCCGCACGAGCCGGCACTCCACCCCTCACCATATATAAAAATGGTGGGGTCTATCTCGTTCACGGCAGCCCTGATCTGGTTCATCGTCTCTATGTCGTGTACACCCATCAGGTCAAAGCGGAAGCCGTCGATGTGGTATTCGTTAATCCAGTATTTCACGCTCTCCAACATGAACTTCCTCATCATCGGCTGCTCCGAAGCAGTCTCGTTGCCACAGCCCGATCCGTTGCTGTAGCTGCCGTCCGCGTTCTTGCGATAGTAGTAGTCCGGATAAGTACGCTGGAAGTTCGAATGGTCAATATCGTAGGTGTGGTTATACACCACGTCGAGAATGACGCGGATACCAGCCTGGTGCAGGGCTTGTACCATCTGCTTGAACTCACGGATGCGGCAGGCGGGGTCGTACGGATTAGTTGAATAGCCACCCTCGGGCACGTTATAGTTCACCGGGTCGTAGCCCCAGTTATATTGTGGCTCAGCCAGACGTGTCTCATCCACCGAGCCATAGTCATAACTCGGCAGAATGTGAATGGCATTCACGCCAAGCTCCTTCAGGTGCTCAATAGCCCAAGGCTCCGTCAATGCCAGGAACTTTCCCTTATACTGCGCATCAGGACGGTTGATGGAGAAGTCACGATGATGCATCTCATAGATGACCAGGTCTGCGGGCGACTTGGTCACAGGGTGCTCGTCACGCTCCCACCCTGCCGGACTGACAGTCGTCCAGTCGATGATGGCCCCGCGGCGGCCGTTCACGCCGACTGCCTTGGCAAACACACCGGGACACTCGCCGCGTCCAGTGTCAAACGTGTAAAACCTGTTCATCCAGTCGCCTTTCACCGTAGCTGTCCAAAGGTTTTCGCCTGTCCGCTGCATCTTGACGCTCTTCAGCACCTTTTTGTTCTGGCCGTCCTGGTATAGTCGTACCAACACTTTCTTCGCATCGTTAGGTGCAAACAGCTTAAATGTGGTCTGCTCCGGAGTATAAGTCACCTCGTCAAAGGTAAAATCCTGTGCGTTCATGACTGTTGTCATCATTAGTAGTGCAATAGCTATTACAATTCTTTTCATAAGTTATAGGTTTTTCTGCTTACAAAGATAGTACAAACTGAGCAAACCACAAAACAAATTCACTAATTTTAATGGTCACCCTGCATAATCGTTTGCATAGAAGGTCTTTATACGGTCCACATACTGCTCACCAATCTTCCGGCCCATGTCATAGACCAACTTCATACGGCCGGCATCGTGCGACGTGTGGCCAATGGGAATCTTCCCTTCAGGACGGATTACCAGACAGCGACCTTCCTTCTCGGCCTGCGCTACATATTCCAACTGACGGTTATACATCTCGTGGCGGCGACTCATGGCGGCAATCATCTGCGGATACTTCCGCAGCGAAAGACGCATCAGTGGCATCAACGGGTTATGGCCCTTCTGGTATCCCAAGGGTTGCGTCAGTACGACAACGTTACGGTCGTAGCCGATGGACTCGAAATACTCCAAGGGAATAGAGTCGCTCATGCCACCGTCTAACAGCTGCCAGCCGTCAACGCTCACCACCTTCGACACTAACGGCATTGAGGCCGAGGCACGAATCCACTCGTAGGTATCGTAGTCGGCATACATCAGTCGCTGATACACGGCCTTGCCCGTCAGCACGTCGGTACACAGCCCGCGCATCGCTCCACCTTCTAATACTAAACCTTTTTTCATTCTTCGCTAACGCTTCCAAGTAAATACTGCTGTTTAAACCACAAGCAAAAGACCGGATCAACAAACTGATACCCCCTTTGGGCATCATACTCTACTATATCTTTCTCAACCAACGTTTTCTTGTTACGGGCAATCGTCTGAGAGCCGCCCAGCCCGTAACGCTCCACCGTCAGTTTGGCACTCAGCTGCACTTCGCCATTGGCAATAGCTATCAACATGCCTACCTGCGAAGGAGCCAAAGTGTTGATGTCAGTCTCAAACTGTGGCGCATTGGTGTCTATAAGCGTCTGAACCTGTCTTTCGAATATCTCGTTTGTTGCTTCAGTAAGCGTGTCTGACCAAACAAAGAAACTCAGCTGCTGCACATACCACGGATGGCACTCTACAGTATCACATATTCTTTCTGCCAGCACCGTGTCAATATGCTTGCCCGTTTTATGAAATGCATCCTGAATATAAGGTATCCAATGAACCTTTGCAATCTTTTTCAGGTATATCACCTGCCCAAACCGATAAAAAGGATTGGCCGCATTATTGAAGATGTCCATCATCATGTGGCGTTTACTGCCATACAGACAATAGTTCACATGCTGATGGTGCTGCCAGACAGAACGCATCGTTGCCTCCATACGGCTCCATTCTGGCAGACGTGCCAGCTGCTGGAACTCATCAATACAGACAATAACATGCAGTCCTCTGCCGACAGCCAGCTGTTCTGGCAGATTTAGAATATCCTCCCCCCTCTTCTCAATGGGCTTATAACTCAAATCCACCTCTATCGCATTCAGGGGGTCACTCTTTAAGGTAATACTCGGCGTAAAGGCCTGAATGTAGTCCTTTACCAATTCTATGCCCTTTTCGAGTGACGATGACAGGCCCCGGACTATTGCCGAAGCGTATGCGTTATAGAAATCCTTTTCACTATGCACCTTGAAAGCATCTACAAAGCAAACCCGAACGGTTTTGTCTTCCTCCGCCATTTCCTGCATGGTCTTTTTAACCAGCGACGACTTCCCCCATCTTCTGGGAGAAATTAGCATGACATTGATGCCGTTTCCCAAAAAGTTCTTAAGCTGACGACGGTCCTCATCCCTGTCAATAAAGTTTTCGTTCTCAGCCAAATAGCCATATACAAAAGGTCTGTTCATTCCATCATAATATTTCGTTACCGATGCAAATATAAACAATATCAACCAAGGTTGACTCAACCTTGGTTGATATTTATGGAGATTTAACGATTCCTCATGCAACAGCATTAACAATAAAACGCCCCAAATCCACCTAAAGAGTTGTTTTTGACGAAAATATTTGGTTTTCTTGCATTTTTCTTTTAATTTTGCAGCTCATTTGATAATAACACATCTAAAAAAACTGATAATTTAAAAAATGAACAAACATGTAACTTTGTTTTCCGCTTTCCTGACTGTTATTGGAACTGTAATGGCAGCAGGTGGTGACGGCGACATCTTAAAAAGCAAGGTTGAGACACAGACCTCAACAGTTCAGCAATCTCCACAGGCACTCCACATCGCTTATCGCCCAACATTCAAACCCGCGACATGGCGTCCTCTCCAAGCTGCGGCTAACGGACTGACTGCTGACTTCAGTATTCAGGGTGGAACATCACAGGTAGAAGTATGGAGTGAAAACTTCGATACAGACTTGAGCCAATGGACCATCAACAACGAAGTAAACAGCGGTTGGGGGCCTGTCACCGTAGAGTTGGCGTCTTCCAGCAACAAGAGAGAGGCCTTTTCCGTCTATGACGAGAACGATGTCACGTCGCTACATATTGACGGCGACTACCGCGTCAGCAAGCGTAACACTGCTTATGTGACCAGCGGCAGTATTCAAGTACCCGCCAATGCGCAGTTCCATGCCTACGTAGGTTACACGGAATGGGAGGAATGCGGCCTTTACATCTCGGTTTCCACCGACGACTTTGAGACACAGACAGAACTGTGGAACAGTAAGAACTCTACTATTAGCAACTGGGCTTGGCACAAGATTGATGCAGACCTGAGTGCTTTTGCCGGCCAGACCATCAAAGTGCGTTTCACCTATGGCGAGGGCACCAAGAGCAACTACGGCATTGGTGGCTATCTTGGCGACTTCTATGTTGACGGTGTGTCCATTACTGGCGTGACAAGCGTGGAAAGCATCACCGTTACTACTGGCGAGGAGATTAACTTCGTTGACTTATCGGCAGGCACACCCACCTCATGGCAATGGTCTTTCCCTGGTGCTACTCCTGCAACATCAACAGAACAGAACCCCACTGTCATATACGAACACCCGGGAACTTATGACGTGACGCTTACCGTAACCGATGCAGAAGGCTCCGATGTAGTCACCAAGACATCATTTGTCACAGTAGAAGGTGTTGGCCCTGTAGCAGGCGTAGAATGGCCCTGTGATTTCCGCGACCTCACCACTCGTCTGCGTATGGTGGCTCCATTTGCCCCTGTTACCTACCGCGATGCCTCAACAGGTTTCCCAACTGCATTCTCTTGGACCTTCCTTTCTGAATATGACAACACGGGTGGCATTCTCACGCCTACCGTCTATACAGATAAAGACCAGACTTACCAGCACGAGAAGCTGAACAAATATTTTGTCACTCACATAGCCCAAAACGAGACTGGCTATGACTTTATTGATGATCAAGTTCAGGTTCAGTTCGAAGGCATGGTAACTAACTTCCAACCCGAAGACGGCTATCAGACCAACTTTGTGGATGGTGACCTCACGCTTCCTGGAGCCAATAAGATGGGCATCACGGCTTGGGCCGAGAAGATTTCCAAGCCTGCAGCCCCCGTTGTAATGAATGCGCTTTACGTCAACTTCACCAAGGCATCGGCCGAGGAACTGACTGACCAGATTGCCAGCGTCAGCTTCTATCTCTACACCAGCGACAACGGCATGCCCGGCGAGCCTATTGACCTGCTTGACTCATGGACTCTCTCGGAACTGAACTACGCCATGACCACCAATAACGGCATTGTAACCATAGAGCTCAGCCATCCGTACGTATTGGAAGATGAAGTATTCATTGTCATCGACGGCATTCCCGAAAAGAACGACAACCTGGAGTGTGCTATCGCTATGGCTCCCATGCGCAGTTTTGGCAACACAGCCTTTATGTGCCGCAATGGTGTTTGGCGTCCCTTTACCGGCTACTTCCAGGCTGCCCCTGGCGGGCAGACTTCTTTGGCCGTTTTCCCTGTTTTCACTTATTCCGTACTGGTACCTGCCAATGTTGACGACGAAAACCGTGTCACGCTCGCTGACGACCTCCTTGAGGTGGGAGCACAGGCTGGCACAGCAGAAAAGACCGTCTTTGCTAACCGTGGTGTGCAGTACGTTGGCAGCAATGCCGCATGGTGCCGTCTGACGGGCCAGCCTGGCGATGAGACTGTTGATGTTCTCCATATTGAATACGATGCCCTGCCCGAAGGTGTTACCAGTCGCGAGGCCATCATTACTGTAACTGATGCCGATGCCGTTTCCACCCTCAATATACATGTCGTACAAAGCGGAACCGCAACAGGCATTAAGGAAATGAGAAATGAGGATGGAGAAATGAGTGATGCCATCTTCACACTTGACGGCCGCCGTGTCGTTGACGGTCAAATGTCCAAGGGCATTTACATCAAGAATGGCCGCAAAGTCGTTATCAAATAAATAATTCTATAATAAAGACATGAAAAAACAAGTTTCTTTCCTATTACTGACAGCATGCAGCATGCTGTCAGTTAATGCATGGGCAGCCGACTACGTGCCAAAGATAATTGCCGGCGTGGTGAAGGCCGACTCATGGACCATGAACAACAACCACACAGGTATCTATCAGTTAGAGGTCAAGGCTGATGGTTCGCTCACGCAGCTGAACGAAGGTGACGATGTGTATCTGGCCCCGTTGGGCGGTGCCGTCTATACTGACGGAACCATGCACGGCATTCATTTCCGCACTACTGACGACCCCTACACCGGCGGCACCAGCTACACCATCTACCATGTAGCCTACGACATGCAGAACTGGCAGCGCACATTAGGCATATCCATGAGCGACACCTACGCCAACCTGATTTCCAGCTGTGGCATAGCCCATGACCCGGAGACTGGTCTGGACTTCGGTATCTTCTATAACTTCAACCTCAACATGGAGGTGTTAGGACGCCGACTGGCCACCATCGACTTCTCTAAGGACCGCCCCTCCAAGAGCATCATCGACGACGTGATGACCCCTTTTGCCGCCATCGCCTTCAGCCCTGACGGTCTGCTCTATGGTGTCGGACAGGACGGCTACCTCTACATCATCGACAAGACCGACGCTACGCTCTACCCGCTGGGTGACCTGGGCATCAGCGACATCTCTACCTATCCCAGCTCCATGACCTTCGACCCACGTACGAAGAAACTCTACTGGAGCTACGTCACCAAGACGATGAAGAGCGTACTCTACGAGATTGACTACAACCTGCTCTCCGTATCGGCTACAAAGGTGATGGACGTACCCGACAATGCCTTCCTGGTCAACCTCTACATTGCTCCCACTACCGACGGCGCTCCTGCTGCCGCTACTGATCTGGCACTTGGCTTTGAGGGTGAACAGACCACGGGCACCGTGTCCTTCACCATGCCGACTACCACACAGGACAATGAGCCGCTGACCGGTCAGCTGACCTATACCATTCTGGCCAACGGCACCCAGATAGCCACAGGCACAGCCGAAGCTGGCGCTGCTGTCAATGCTGAGGTTACAGTCCCCACCAGTGGCGAGACGGAAATCAGCGTTGTCATCAGCAACGAAAGCGGCGAGAGCCCTGCCTTGAGGACTTCACAGTACATCGGCTTCGACACCCCGCTGGCTGCCACCAACGTACAGCTGAGTTTCGACAACACAACCAGCATGGCCACGCTTACATGGACTGCACCTACAGAAGGTACGCATGGCATGACGCTGACACCTGCCAACCTGACTTATAACGTGGTTCGCCAGCCTGCTGGCGTCACCGTAGCCACTGGCATCAGCGACTGCACATTCAGCGAAAGCCTGACTGCCACAGGCGACCTGACCAGCTACTACTACGAAGTGACCGTCCTCAACGGCGAACTGACCAGCGAGGCTGCAGCTTCTAACACCATCGTTCTGGGCGATGCCCTCACCCTGCCGTTCTACGAGGACTTCACCACCGATGCCGGCTTCAACCGCTTTACCGTTATCGACAGCAACGCCGACGGCAAGACGTGGACACGCTTCCATAAGTACTATCAGTACTCTGGCACAACGGTTGACTGTGCCAGCATCACGGCAGGCTACAGCTCAGCCGATGACGATTGGCTGCTCACGCCTCAGCTCCAGATAGCAGCCGGGACAGCATGCAACCTCACCTTCTATGCCCACAAGGCATACGCTCCCGTCAGCTACAACCAGTATGTGGAAGTATGGTACGGACAGGGTGACGACATCACCACCTATACCAAGCTGGATGATGCACAGGTCTTTGACGTCAACGACCAGAAGTTCTCTTACGATTTCACCATTACTGCCAACGGTCTCTATCGTGTTGCCCTTCACGCCATCAGTCCTGCCGGCTCCGACCAGCTGCTGCTCAACAGCATCAGCATAACGGGTCAGCAGACGACGGGCATCAAGGAAATGAGAAATGAGGAAGCTGAAAAGAGCAATGCCGTCTTTACCCTTGACGGTCGCCGCATTACCAGCGGTCACCCCTCCAAGGGCCTCTACATCAAGAACGGTCACAAGGTCGTGATTAAGTGAGAATAAAGCATGAGCTTGAAACTGTCAAGCACCACCTGCTAAAAATTAATGGGTTGCGCAATTGCTGCGCAGCCCATTTCCATTATTGTTAGCTTCAGTCTTTCGACTTACCAGTCTTCCTCGTCTTCCTCGTCCCACACACTATGGTGGCGGGGAGCAGAGAACGGACCATTATACTCTTCTTCTGTCGGTGTTACTGTTTGATTGTCTTCCGTTTTATCAAGCTTTGATGCGGCAAGCATGCCCATGGTCTGAACAGCAAACACATCCATGAGAGGTGAACTATATTTCTTTTTCATATCCTTTTTCTTTTTCATATCCTTTTCAATTATTTAATTACAACTTTCTTGCCATTGATGATATATACACCCTTCGTCGGAGTATCAACGGGCTGACCCTGCAGGTTGTAAGCACCCTTCAGAATTTGCTCTGCCTCAATACCGCGAATGTAAGTAGTCTCACCACTCTCGTCGGTGAAGCTCAGCGTGGGAGCCGGAGCATCAGCAGGCAGTTCGAAGTAACCACGGAAGCCAGGCATCGTTGCGTTAGCACCACCCTTACGAATCTTACCGTCAGGTGTCACACCATACTTACCTGCTAATGAGCCTGCTTCCATCGGGGTGAAGGTTCCCTGGAACTTGGCACCATTATATTCATCTGACTTTTCAGTAGCAAAGCTTACATACGTCAGGATATAGCCGGGCTCTTCAATGGTCGGAACATTCTCGCAATATACGATGTAAGGATAACCTGCATATCGGCGACTTGCTTCACTGAACTCTAATTCACCATTTGAATAAGACTTAAATTCGTAAGCCTTCCAATCCTCACCAAAGAGTGCGGTTAAATCGGCATCGGTTAATGCAAACGGCATACAAATGGTATTCCATCCTTGTTTTGCAGTATATTTCACAACAACCTTGTCCTGATAGCCTGTACCAAGTCCTTCGGGAGCCACTGCCTCATCAAGCACAACGGCTGCCTTTGTTGTGATGGCCACCTTGTCGCTGGTCAACTCGATATTATCATTGGAAACAACAATGTAAGCATCGCCTTCTACCAAATCGTTGAAGCGGACAGCAATAACAAATTCCTTTTCACCACCGGCAGGAACAGTTTCTGTTACGGCCTCACCATACTGCTCACCGTCAACATAGAACTTAGCAGTCAGTTCTTCGTCCTTGCCTACCATTTCCTTCACGGTTACAGATACATTGTAATCGGTAAACTGGTTGAATGTACTGCGGATATTGGTTGCACTAATTACTGCATCATGTTCTTTCAACGCAAGCTTGAAGCCGTTGAAGTTATCAACACCATTACCGCTATACGAAGAAGTAAAGCGCAGATAGTAGTAACCGTCGGCAGGAGCAATGAACTGCATATCAAGTTTTCGTCCTCTATCACTATATGAAGATGCTCCATTGTCCAATGGACGATATCCCTTAGTTTGGTCCATGGTTAATCCATCGATTTCTACAGTCTTCCAATTTTCCTTCTCATCATCTGAGTATTCAACTTTAATACCTTCATCTGCCCAATCATAAAGAGCCTCCCAAATCAAAACATCATTTTCGTTAGCTTGCAGTCGAGGAGTAATTAGCGTAGCATTTGCTCCGCCTGCTTTTGCTATCTTTGTATCGTTAGTTGAAGTATAAGAGAATGATCCTACACTCCAATTTGTAGCTTCCCAACCAGTAGGCATTGAACCTTCCTCAAAGTCCTCATCCCAAGCATTAGGATCCATTGCCTTTGCTGTTGCTGCAATTGTATATACCAGTTCCTCATTATAAGTAGGAGTCACCGTAACGGTTGCATTCTTGACACCATAGTTACCAGCAACATAGTTGAAAGTAATGGTGAAGTCTGCCGTTTCACCAGCTGCGATGTCCAGCTGAGCGGGAGATACGGCAAAGTCTGTCGTATTGTCAGAAGCAATATTCACTGTCAGCGTACCTGTACCGGCATTCTTCACGGTATAAGTCTTTTCTGCACTTGCAGTCACTTTACCGAAGGCAGCGGCACCAGTAGTTACCATTTCCATAACAGGAGCATTCTGGTCAGGATGGAAACCGTTGACGGCAGAAATTTTATTGTCGTTAGCATCGAAACGAATCTTATAACTACCCGCCTCTAAACCTTCAATAAAGAAGACTTTATAAGTACCATTTATCAAATCATCATTAGCAATAGTCTGTTTTTTGGTGAAATCACCACCGTCCTTAGACACATAAATATCCATTGCACAACCAGAGTCTCGAGTCTTCATGACCTCAATTGCCATCTTTTCGCCTGACTCAACAGTTAATGCAGGAGTTATCAACTGGTACTTCGTACTTCTATATGAGCCAGTTGCTTCGCCATTAGCAAAAGTCCAGCCAGTGTTTGTCCAACCATCAGGCAGCGCATTGCCGCTGAAGTCCTCATAGAACAATTCTGTATCTGCCACATAACCGCTTACGTTGAAGGTTACAGACTCCTGGTTAGGAGCAGAAATGGTAATCTTACCCTCCTGGCCCTGTCCCTTCGTAGCAGCAGACATGGTAACAGTAACAGTTGCCGTAGCACCAGGTTCTACTGATGTAGGAACGTCGCTGATAGTAAAGGCTGCCTTGCTTGAAGTAACTTCAATGCCCGTCAGCGCAGACTTACCTGTGTTGGCAATAGTAAATGTGGTAGTAGCATCAGCAGCAATCATGCCAAAGACGTAATCGCTGGCTGTTACCTTCATCACTGGCTCGGTAGAAAGCTCACCACCGTAAATATCGTCAAGAGCTATACCAGCAGCCACAAAGCGAATCTTCTTGGTTGTTGCCGGAATCGTAATTTCCTTCTCTGCCCATTCTGTAGTTAAAGCAGCATCAGCAAATGTACCACCGTCAACGGCCGTCCAAGTTGAGCCATCAGTAGTGTAGTCAACACGCAGATAGCCAAGGTAGGTGGAATAAGTAACTTCCTTCTTAACCTTAAATATCAGTTTTTCACCCTCTGTGAACTTCATCAAAGGTGACACCAATGAGTGATAATAATAATCTACATAGCCCGCTGATGAGGAAGTACTCTTATACCAAGCATACCCATTTGAGAAATCCCATGCGTAAGATGAAGCTGAACTACCTGTCGTGTAACTGCCGATACCCGCAGTTGTCCAGTCACCAGTAGCGTCTCCTGTAGGAAGTGCATTATCAAAGAAATCAATAAACACCTTGTTGGGGTCTTTAATAGTGCAACTCAAATTGAGCGTAATGGCATCAACACCCGCTACAGTTGGAGTAAACTTAATTGTTCCGTTGGCTGTTGCGTCAGGAGCTGCAATAGTAACCATCTCTGTTCCTTTATTTGCAGCAATGGTTACCTGAGACTTGTCTGCTGTAAAACCACCTGTCGTAGCAATGTTGACAATTATAGCCTCTGTGCCAGGATTAACTAATGTAAGAGTCTGTGTGGCACTTGGATTCACCATACCAAATGCCAAAGTTTCTCCATCGTTATATCCCTGAACTATCAATGCTGGACCGTCTAAAATTTCCACTGCTTCAAAAACGAAATCATCAACATAAAGGCGATACTGATAGTTGGCATAGTAATAAATAGCAACATACTTTGTGCCAGAAGGGAATGTCTCTTTATATTCTTTCCATGATGTACTATTATAAGAAATCTCATCGCCCCATGTAAAACTTTCAATGTCAGCTGTCGTTGTTGAATAACCAACCTTGAACGTCTCTGTTCCACTTGTTGAAGATGCAGCATATTGGAAAGACAAGATAATACCTCCATTGTCAGTACTCAACTCTGGAGAAATAAGATACTGGGTATTTTCTCCCCTTGCACTATATGAAGAAAAGCGAAAACCATAACTACCTGTTTTTTTTGCTGCCCCAGCAATAGCAAATTCACTGCTGTTCCTGCCACTTGGATTTTGCGTTGTCCACCCATCAGCTGCAAGATTGTAGTCTTCAAATCCATACTCATACGGTAGAGTTCTCTGCGCCCACGCAGAATTTACTCCCCCTGCAAACAACGCAAGGAGCAAGGAAAGCGTCATCATCAGCTTTCTTTTTCTTAAAGTCAATAGTTTTTTCATAAATGTTATTGTTTTTGTTGTTAATGAAATACTTTTTGAGGACACTTTTGAGACAAAGCGCCACTTTTGAGTTCTTTTGAAAGTGCAAAATTAAACTATTTCATCCAATTTCCCAAATTTATTTTCATTTTTCTTTCATTTTGCTGCCTTTTTGCCACCTTTTGTTTCCTTTCTGCTACGGTTAACAAGGAAGAAAGAAGTGCCGTTTCTCTACCGGAGAAGTGCCACTTTGGTTACGGAGAAGTGCCACTTTGGTTACGGAGAAGTGCCGTTTTGCTCTGCTAAATATGCCACTTACGTTTCTAAGTGGCATACTTTCATGTCGCAAACATGTCGTTTGCGGGAAGCTGCGCCCTGTCGTGAAAAGTTTTGAACGAAATTGGGTCAACACCTACCTCAATATGCCTGAAACCCCGATGCACACAGCGTTTCAGGCATGGTAGGTGTTACTGGAACACCTACCTATGACCTACCTAACACCTACCTTCGAGAAATTAGAAATGAGAAATGAGGAATGAGAAATTTGAGAGTCGGCACCAAGACATTTCTCATTTCTCATTTCTCATTCCTCATTCCTCATTCCTCATTCCGAACGAAGTGAGGTCACAGGTAGGTGTTAGGTAGGTGTTTCAGCAACACCTACCATGCCTCAAACGCTGTGTGCATCGGGGTTTCAGCGCGTCAGAGGTAGGTGGTAGGTGTTTTTGCGTGTTTTCTTATTTTTTCCTTACTTCGCCATGAGCGAGACGGCGAAGCCACCGCCGGGAGCTTCGTGCAGCTTCAGCGTGTCACCCTTCTTGACCGTCTTCTTGGTGATGGTGTAGGCCTGCGGGTTGGTGTCGTAGTGGGCATCCTTGGCATCAGCATAGATGGTGCACTCGTACTTACGGCCCTTATCAAGGAAGTCGAGCTTCACCACAGCGTCATGGCCGTTCTCGTCGCACTTGCCACCCACGAACCAGTTGTCGGTGCCCTTGGCCTTACGGGCTACGGTGATGTAGTCAGCCGGCTCTGCCTCAAGGTAGATGGACTCGTCCCAGTCGCATGCCACGTCGCGAATGAACTGGAAGGCATCGTCGAACTGCTCGTAGTGCTCAGGCAGGTCGGCTGCCATCTGCAGGGGCGAATACATGGTGAGGTAAAGGGCCAGCGAGCCGCAGATGGTGATGCGTGCCCACGAGGGGTTGTCGCTCCAGGTGTTCAGCTTGGTGACGAAGATGCCGGGGGTGTAGTCCATCGGGCCACCCTGCAAGCGCGTAAACGGCAGGATGCAGGTGTGGTCAGGCCGTGAGCCGCCGAAGGCCTCGTACTCTGTGCCACGGGCCGACTCACCGCCCACGAGGTTCGGATAGGTGCGGCAGAGGCCGGTGGGTCGCGTTGCCTCGTGCGAGTTCACCATGACGTGGTGCTTGGCAGCCTCCTTGATGACGTAGAGGTAGTGGTTGTTCATGGACTGCGAGTAGTGATGGTCGCCACGGGGAATAATGTCACCCACATAGCCCGTCTTCACGGCATCGTAGCCGTACTTGTTCATCAGCTCGTAGGCCTCCTTGATATGCCGCTCGTAGTTCTGCGTCGAACTGCTGGTCTCGTGGTGCATGAGCAGCTTCACACCCTTGGAGTGGGCATAGTCGTTGAGCATCTGCAGGTCGAAGTCAGGATAAGGAGTGACGAAATCAAACACGTCGCGCTTCCACATGTTGGCCCAGTCCTCCCATCCAACGTTCCATCCCTCGACGAGCACCTCGTCGAGTCCGTTCTTGGCAGCAAAATCTATGTAACGCTTCACCTTCTCGTTGTTAGCAGCATGACGGCCGTTGGGCTTCACGCTTTTCCAGTCTATCTGGTCGAGCTTGATGCTGGGGAACTCGTCAGTATAGTTCCATGAGGACTTGCCGACAATCATCTCCCACCACACGCCGCAGTACTTCACGGGGTGAATCCACGAGGTATCGTCGAGTGCACAGGGCTCGTTGAGGTTGAGGATAAGGTTGCTGGAGAGCATGTCACGGGCATCGTCGCTGACCATGATGGTACGCCAGGGTGTGTTACACGGCGTCTGCATGGCCCCCTTGAGGCCCGTAGCGTCGGGCGTCAGATGGCTGACAAAGGTGAAGGGCTCTGGAATGCCGTAGGCCGACGGCTCAGGATTTGGCGTATAGCGGTTGCTGCTGCCGTCGAGTTCGGTGGTGAGTGCCGTGGTCTTGGCGTCAACGAGTTCCAGGTGCATCGTGGCATAGTCCAGACAGGCAGCCTCGTGAATGTTGATGTAAAGGCCGTCGTCGGTCTTCATCTGCAGCGAGGTCTGCACACCCGTTGGCGAGAAAACGGCCACCGAGGAGTTGCCCCAGTTGACGGCGTTATTGAACTGAGTGCGAATCTCCGAGAGGCGCGTCTGCTGCGTCTCCTGTTCCTGAGTGTCGTAGTCGCCGGGCAGCCACCATGCGGTATGGTCGCCCGTCATGGCAAACTCCGTGCGCTCCTCCTTAATAAGGAAATAGCTGAGCGAGGGCTGCTGCGGAAACTCGTAACGGAAGCCGATGCCGTCGTCATAGACACGGAAGCGCAGCACCATGACGCGCAGGTGGACCATGGGCCGCTCGTGGATGGTAGGGTCGCCACGCCCGGTACGCGGCATCATGAACTCCTTATGGAGTGTAACACAGAGCTCGTTGTAGTGGTTACGAATGTTACGGCTCTCACCCCACACGGGCTGCCACGTCTCGTCGAACGTCGAGGTGGTCTCCTCAGCAACAACGAAACCGTCCATGAGGTCTTGCTCTCTGTCGCCGAGGGTGGCGTGCTTGTCCTTGGCCAACTCGAAGCCTAAGTGCGAGGGGCGTACCACCTCGCGTCCCTTATAGGTGAGCGAGTAAGTGGGCCGGCCGTTCTCCACGCTGAAGGTCAGCACCATGTTGCCGTTAGGCGACGAAACGGTGGTGGCAAAGAGGGTAAGGGGCAGCCAAGCCAATAAAAGCAATTCGATTCTCTTTATCATCTTTATTTTGTTTTGGGTTATTATAGGGCCTATATGGCCTATATGGCCTATGGGGCTTATAAGGCTTATAAGGCCTATGGGGCTCATACGGCCCATAGGCCTTATAGGAAAAAACTATCGCCTGCCGCTCTGGGTAATCAGCGTCTTGAGGGTTTCGTTGAACTCTTCACTCTGCAAGAGCTGCTCAATGGTGAGGTGCATGCGGTAACGCCAGTAGTGACGCGGATTAGCGGGAATGTTGATGCGCTCGGCATTCTGGTCAGGCAGACGCAGACGCTCGTCAATGCTGAGCCAGTCTTGCAGCGAGAGCAGACAGAGCATGGAGGGCGACGTGAGCTGACGGCTGACTATATCCTTGGCCAGCCAGCCGGGCAGCGGATGAGGTGCAGCACCGCTTCTGCGCAACGGAATGTTGTAGTAGGCCTGCGTCTGTTCCCAGTCTTCGTCCCACCACTGGCGCAGGGTGGCCATGTCGTGGGTAGAGAAGGTGCATACGCTGCGGTAGGGATTGTGCGACAGCTTGCCAAAGCGGATGCTGGGGTCTTTCGGCATGGTCTGTATTTCGAGCGACAGGATGCGCAACTCGTTCATGACCCAGGGCACGCAGTCGGGCACCATGCCGAGGTCCTCGGCACATACGAGCATACGGGTGGCCTGCGTCAGGCGCGGCAGCTTCTTCATGGCCTCATGATACCAGAACTGGTTGTTACGACGGTAGAAGTAGTCGTTGTAGAGGCGGTTGAAGTTATACTTGTCGCTGTCGAAAAGGGTCTCGTAGATAAAGTCGTTCTGCACACCAATGCGCGGATGGAACTTCTTCGAGTCCTTACGGTCGGGCACGAAGAGCACGTCGCTGATGAGTGAGTAGAGTCCGTCACGCAGGTTGTTGAGCGCCTCCTGTTCGGCGGCAGCCGACTCTCCACTCTCCACTCTCAACTCTCCACTCCTGGCCTTCCACCACTGCTCCACCTTACGCTGGGTGTCGAACTCGGGCTTCATCTGCCAGAGGTCGTCGTGCTTCGGGGTGAGGAAGGTGTCCTTCACGTACTGGGCACGGTCGCCGAAGACACGCTCCAGCGTCCAGTCGGCAATGAACGGGGTGGTGAACAGGTCCTCCTGCCACTGCAGGCCATAGGCCTCTACCTCAGCAGGCGTCATGCCTAATGCCGGTGAGAACTGGCCCAGCAGTCCGTGGACGGCATTGATGGGAATCTCCCAGATGCGGAAGAAGCCGAGCACGTGGTCAATACGGTAGGCATCGAAGTACTCCGCCATCTTACGGAAGCGGCGCACCCACCACTGACAGCCGTCCTCCAGCATAGCGTCCCAGTTGTAGGTGGGGAAGCCCCAGTTCTGACCGTTTACTGAGAAAGCATCGGGCGGCGCACCGGCCTGGCCGTTCAGGTTGAAGTACTTAGGCTCCACCCAGGCCTCAACACCGTCACGCGAGATGCCGATGGGTATGTCACCCTTCAGAATGACACGGTGCTGACGAGCATATTCGTGGGCGCCACGCATCTGGGCATCCAGATTGAACTGTACATAGCACCAGAAGTCAACAACCTTCTGGTCGGGCTTGGGCAGTTTCTTCGGCCACTCTGAGAAGACCGCCGTACCATAGAGGTCGCGATAATAGCTGAACTCAGCGTAGGGTTCGAGCCACTCCTTATTGTTCTCATAGAAGTCCTTATAGGCTTTCTTGCGCTTCACCGATGCCCACTCCTGCGTGAAGAGGTCATGCAGATAAGCCATCTTGGCCTCGTTGACACGCTCGTAGTCAATCTGCGTCAGGGCGTTCAGCTCCTTGCGCAGCTCCTCGTACTTAGCCTTCAGTGCCTCGTCTTTCAGCTCAGGCAGCTGGCGCAGGTCGGTGTATTGCGGATGAAGTGCAAAGATGCTGATGGAGTTATAGGGATAGGAGTCCTGCCAGGTGTGGGTGATGTTGGTATCGTTGATGGGCAGCACCTGCAGCACACGCTGGCAGGTCTGGTCGGCCCAGTCAATCATCAGCTTCAGGTCGCCAAAGTCGCCCACGCCGAAGCTTCCTTCACTACGCAAAGAGAAAATGGGAATGACGGTGCCGGCACCCTTCCATGCGTGAATGGGGAACCAGGCCTGCGACAGTTCATAGACCACCACCTGGCCCTTAGCAATTTCCGGCAACTGGATGCTGCGGTTCTCGCACGTCTCCCAAATGGGCGTGAAGTTCTGCTCGCTATCAACCACAATGAACTTAAACTCAAAACGGTCGGGCAGCAGCGAGGCATCGAGGCTGATGGCCCACTCGTTGCACTCGTGCTCCTTCATCTCTACGGCACGCTTGGAGTCCCAGCCGCCAATGCAGTCAGGCTCGCCCACAACGGCCAGTCGCTCGTCAGAACGCAACTGCGGGGCACGCACCTTCAGACGTACGGTATGGGCAAACTCGGTGGGCGTGCTCAAGTGGCGCTCACGAGCCCGGACGCAGTCGGTGAAGGCAGAGCTGTACATAAAGGAGTCCTCGGGAATATCAATCCAATGGTCATAGACCGTATAGCTGGCACCCTTTACGGCAGCAAACTCCAGACGGTGGGGCTCCATGAGCCACTCGTGGCGCACTTCATCTTCGCCACGCACCACACTATAGTAATAATCAATAAACGTTCCGGACTTAACCGGCATGTTCATGTCGAGCGTCCAATGCAAGCCGTCGAGCGTAATCATGCTGTGCTGAGCAGCTTTGCCGTTCTCACCATTCGAGAGAATGTTCAACACCAGGTTTTCACCAAAAACGGTCTGGTAGGAAAGGTTAAATTGTAACTTCATAGGAATAGAGTTTTAGTTCTGCCGTCAAAATTACAAAATTATTCAATCCGTTACACCCTAACTTTGAATTTATTAAAAAAGAAAGGATGCAAACGTTTGCATCCTTTACCTTATTATATATAGTTCGAGCTACGAGGTTCGAGGTACGTGGTACGGATTACTTCTGCTTGTCGCGGATAATGAAGACACAAGCCGAGCCGACGAGCAAGAGTACGCCTGCCACTATCATCATGGAGTACTGATGACTGCCTACGGCATGCAGAATAAGGCCACCAACAAGTGCTGCCACAATCTGCGGCACACAGATGGTACCGTTGAACAAGCCGAGATAGGCACCCATGTGACCGTAGCCCTGCAGGGCATTGGTGACAAAGGTGAACGGCATGGCCAGCATGGCAGCCCAGGCACAGCCAATGAGCACGAACGGCAGGAAGAGCACATACTGGTCGGTAATGAACGGCACCATAGCGAAGCCGATGCCTCCCAACACAAGACTCAGCGAATAAGCCAGCTTGGTATTCTTGAACTGCGGCAGAATGGCTGCCCAGACAACACTACCCACAGCCTGAACGGCAAAGAGCACACCCACCCAGTTACCGGCATCCTGGAAGGCCTTGCTGGTGGTGTCGGTAGAGTTCCATACGGTCTCTGCCACCGTACCGGTGGTGTAGGTCCACATATAAAGGAATGCTGACCAGCAGAAGAACTGCACGAGTCCTACCTTCCAGAAGGTCGATGGGGCATTCTTCAGAAGCACGAACCAGTTAGCCGAGCCCTCAGACTTTTCTGAGTCGTTCTCTGAGTCTTTAGCAACGCCGTTGTACTCAGCGTATTCCTGTGGGTTCCACTCCTTTACCTTCATCGTCGTGTAGATAACACAAAGGATGAGGATGGCAGCGCCAATATAGAACGACCAGATAACGGAGTCGGGCACTATTCCCTTAGGTGCCTCGTTGGCAATGCCCAACAGCGTGAAGAAAATGGGAAACAGGTAGCCAACCACGCTTCCGGCGTTGCACAGGAACGACTGAATGCTGTAGGCCTTGGCCTTCTGCTTCTCGTTGACCATGTCGCCCACCAGCATCTTAAACGGCTGCATGGCCATGTTGATGCTGGTATCGAGGAACATCAGTGCACACAGGCCAAAGATGAGCGCCGTACCTACCGCCATACCAAATGAGCCGGCGTTAGGCAGCAGACACATCACCAGAACGGCTACCAGTGCACCCACAAACAGATAGGGAATGCGGCGACCGAAGCGCGTCCACGTCTTGTCTGACAGCGTTCCGACAATCGGCTGCACAAGGATACCCATCAGCGGTGGGAGAATCCAGAAGAAACTCAGGTCGTGGGGGTCGGCACCCAGCGTCTGAAAGATTCGCGAAATGTTCGCACTCTGCAAGGCGTACGCTATCTGTACACCAAAGAATCCGAAACTCAGATTCCACAATTTCCAAAAGGAAAGATCAGGCTTTTGTTTCATATTATATATTGTTTATTATTGCTCGGATGGAAACGGGAACTATCTCGTGGTACCCCGCACAATCAGACGGGTGCGGACGATGCGGCGCTCCATCTTGTCACGCGGAATAGTACCTTCCACCTGACTAATCAGAATGCCGGCAGCCTCCTCGCCCACCTTGATGCCACGCTGCTCAACGGTGGTCAGCATAGGGTCGCACGCCACAGCACGCTGTCCGTTGGTGAAGCCACAGATGCTCACGTCGTCAGGCACCCGAAACCCCATGCGCTTGGCGGTGTAGAGAATGCCGATGGCCGTATCGTCGTTGACGGCAAAGAAACCGTCAGGGCGGTTCTCCATATTCAGCATGCCAGGTGTAATAGCCTCAGCGTCAGCACGGTTGTCACAGATACGCCACAGACTCTCGTCTGGCTGAAGGCCATGTTTGAACAAAGCGTCCTTATAGCCATTAAAGCGGTTCTTCGAAATCTCCATCGTCATGGACGAGCCATAGAAAGCAATACGCCGACAACCCGTCTCCACCAAATGGGTAACCGCATTGTAGGCACCCATATAGTCATCGACCACTACCCTACTGGCATTCACACCCGTGCAGATACGGTCGTAGAACACCAAAGGAACACCCGCATCAATAAGGCGCTGGAAGTGGTCATACTGATGAGTGTCCTTAGCCTGAGAGACAATGATGCCGCAGACCTTGTTCTCATAGAAGGACTGGCAAATCTTCACCTCACGCTCATACTGCTCGTTGCTCTGGGCCACCATGATGCGATAGCCCCTGGCCGATGCCTCCTCCTCAATGCCAGTCAGGATGCTGGAGAAATAGAAATGGGTGAACTCAGGAATAATAACCCCTATGACCTTCATAGCCTTCACCTTACTGTGACGCAGCGACTCGGCTATCAAGTTCGGTGCAAAGTTATGCTCACGGGCATATTGCTGGATGGCCGCACGACGCTCAGCACTAATACGCGGCGAGTCCTTAAGGGCACGCGACACGGTAGCGACAGAAGTACCAAACTCCCTCGCAATATCCTTCATTGTCAACGGTGCTTTTTCTTCCATGCAAGATGAGGTTTTTAGTTTTCGTGATGCAAAGATATTGATTTACTCCGAATGCTTTACACGTACCTTATTATTATTAAATGTTTTGTTAATGCAAACGTTTGCATTTGCAAATATCATCTTTTAACCCTTAAAAAAGTACAACGAAAGCAAAACAAACATATCTTTGCACTTGATTTAAGTCAATTACAAGTTATAACTACAAACAATTTAATAAAATATCACTAACTTAAAAAACAAATGATGAAGCAGGTAAACATTAGAAAACCGCTTAGAATGCTCGTCCTTTTGTTAGGACTGTTTCTATCGGTAGGAGCCTTTGCGCAGCAGATTACTGTCAAAGGTTATGTTCAGGATGCTGAAAACGAACCGATCATCGGTGCGACAGTCCGTGTGGTAGGCACACAGACAGCCGTCATCACCGACATTGACGGTAACTTCACCTTGCAGTGTAATCAAGGTGCCAGCATCCAGGTTTCTTACATCGGCTACGAGACTGCTACTGTTGCAGCGGCACCCGAGGTGGTGGTAACACTGCAGGACGAAGCCAACACGCTGAACGAAGTGGTGGTCATCGGTTACGGTGTTGCCAGAAAGACCGACCTTACTGGTTCCGTGACGGCCATTAAGCCTGACGAGAAAAACCACGGTCTGCAGGTCAGTGCACAGGACATGATCCAGGGTAAAATTGCCGGTGTCAACGTGACCAACGGTGGGGGTACTCCTGGTGGCGGTGCTACCATTCGTATTCGTGGCGGTTCGTCACTGAACGCATCAAACGACCCGCTGATTGTGATTGACGGTATGGCTATGGACAACCAGGGCATCAAGGGTGCTCCCAACGCACTGGCCATGGTGAACCCGCAGGACATTGAGTCGTTCACCGTGCTGAAAGATGCTTCTGCTACGGCCATCTATGGTAGCCGTGGTTCTAACGGTGTCATCATCATTACGACTAAGAAGGGACGCAAAGGTCAGAAGGCACAGGTCAGCTACAACGGTAACGTCTCTATCTCCATGAGACAGAAGTCGCTCGACCTGCTTGATGCCAACCAGTATCGCAAATTCGTCAACGAATACTATGGCGAAGGCTCTGCTGCCGCTGCCCTCCTCGGCAATGCCAACACTGACTGGCAGAAGGAAATCTACCGCACTGCCGTCTCTACCGACCATAACGTAACGGTGTCGGGCGGTTTAGGCAATATGCCCTATCGTGCCAGCTTGGGCTTCACGCAGCAGTCTGGTATTCTGAAGACATCTAATTATCAGCGTTTCACGGCTAACGTAAGTGTTAACCCGTCATTCCTTGATGATCACCTGAAGTTAAACATTAACGGAAAGTTCATGTATGCTCATACCAACTATGCTAACGGCGATGCTATCGGCAATGCTACCCGTATTGACCCGACACAGGCCGTTCGTTCAAGCGACGAAGCATTCAAGAGCTACAACGGCTACTGGCAGTGGACCACAAAGGACGACGTTGAAGGTACCGTATTCAACGACAAAGCAGTGGCCAACCCAGTATCCAACCTCTATGAAAAGGACGACCGCGCCAATTCTTTCGACTACATGGCCAACATCGAGGCAGACTATCAGATTCATGGCTTCGAGGACCTGCGCCTGCACATCAACCTGAGCGGTGACTGGGCTAACGGCAAACAGAAAACCGACATGGCAGAATGGGGACCTTCAACCTATCGCTTCGGCAACACAGGTTTCAGCAAGGAAAACAAGTACAACCTCGTCGGTTCTGCTTACGCCCAGTACTATAAGGACTTCACCGAGGAGCAGCACTTCGACATCATGGCTGGTTACGAAATGTCAAAGACCAAATACTGGGGCAACAGCCTCTATACTGACACCCGCTCACTGCGCGACAAGACCGCAGCTGAGATTGCTGCCATGACATCGGCCGACTATCACAGCTACAGCGAAAGCATCTGGAAGAGCGAGAGCAAACTTCAGTCATACTATGGCCGTCTGAACTATTCTGCATTCAACATGCTGATGCTGACAGCCACCATGCGTATTGACGGTTCATCACGCTTCCACAAAGACGTCCGCTGGGGCTACTTCCCCTCGGTTGCTCTTGGCTTCAAGGTCAGCGAACTGATCAAGGCTGACTGGCTTGACGAACTGAAACTCCGTCTCGGCTGGGGTAAGACTGGTCAGCAGGACGGTATCGGCAACTACGTTTACTTTGCCTCATACAATGTTAACGAGACCAACGTAAACGGCCGCTACCCCATCGGCGACGTGAACCCCACAGGTCTGCTCTATCGTCCTGACGCTTACAACAAGAGCCTGAAGTGGGAGACCACTACAACTACTAACGTTGGTCTTGACTGGAGCACCTTCAATGGCCGCTTCACTGCTTCATTGGACTACTACTACCGTAAAACCACCGACCTGATTAACACAGCATCTGTACCTGTTGGCTCCAACTTCCGCAATCAGGTGACTTCTAACATCGGTTCACTGAAGAACAGCGGTTTCGAGGCTGCTGTCACCGTTCGTCCTATCGTCTCCGGCGACTGGAGTTGGGAGATAACAGGTAACTTCACTTACAACAAGAACGAGATTACCGAGCTGACTGGTGAGTCTTCACTCGTCATGACGGGTGGCATCTCTTCTGGTACTGGTAACCAGTGTCAGGCTCACAGCGTAGGTCACCCTGCCCACTCTTTCTATGTTTATCAGCAGGTCTATGACGAGGCTGGCAAGCCTATTCAGGGTGTCTTCGTCGATCGTAATGGCGATGGTACCATCAGTGATGCTGACCGTTATTTCTACAAGAGCCCCGCTGCTCCCTACCTGGCTGGTCTGAGCTCACGTCTGCAGTATAAGGACTGGGACTTCGGCTTCGGTCTGCGTGCAAGTTTCGACAACTACGTATTCTGGGATAAGGGTGCTGGTGTACAGAACACAGAGAAGCGTTTCGACTCTTCGTTCAACTATCTGCAGAACACCATCCCGCAGATTCTTAACAACTACTGGACGACCTATGACAACAAGTGCTGTCTGTCTGACTACTATGTACGTAACGCTTCGTTCCTGAAGTGCGACAACATCACACTGGGTTACTCGTTCTACAACCTCTTTAAGTCAGCTAACTATCATGGCGTTTCTGGCCGTGTCTATGCATCGGCTACAAACGTGTTCACCATCACCAAGTATGATGGTCTGGATCCTGAAGTTAACGGTGGTATTGACAACAATATCTATCCGCGTCCGTTCACACTCCTGTTGGGTCTGAATCTTAACTTTTAATCACTAAACTCTATTTAAATATGAAACTCAATTATATTAAGAAAATAGCTCCCGCAGCTGCTTTGCTGTTCACCGTTGGGCTTACTTCTTGCGACTATCTGGATGTGACGCCGATAGACCCCAGCTCGGTGATGGTGCCCGATGAGGCTGCGCTTTATACAAAATGCTATGCCACGATGGCACTGGCTGGTCAGACGGGTGCTGACGGCGATTGCGACATTGACCGTCTGGACGGTGGTACTACTGGCTTCGTTCGCCAGATGTGGAACCTGAACGAGTTGACTACCGACGAGGCCATTTGTGCATGGGGTGACCCGGGAATTCCTGAGTTTAACTACAACACCTATGATGCCTCTCACCCCATGATTGAAGGCTTCTACAACCGACTCTACGTGAGCATCTCTTACTGCAACCACTATCTCGAGGTGTGTGGCGACGTCGATGCTACCCGCGCTGCCGAGGTTCGCTTCCTCCGCGCCATGTACTACTACTTCCTCATGGACTGCTTTGGCAATGTTCCCTTTGCCACTGAGGTCATGGCCACTCCTCCTGAGCAGATTCAGCGTGCCGACTTGTTCGCCTGGATTGAGAGCGAACTGCTGGAAGTGAAAGACCTGCTGCTGGCTCCTGCTGCCCGCAAGAGCACCGATGCCGGCTACGGTCGTGCCGACCAGGATGCCGCCAACCTGCTGCTGGCCCGCCTGTATCTGAATGCCGAGGTTTATACTGGTACAGCCCGCTGGGCCGATGCCAAGACGTATGCTGAGAAAATCATCAACGGCCCTCACAAGCTGTGGACTAGCAATGCCAACGGATGGACAGCCTACCAGATGCTCTTCATGGGTGACAACGGTGAGAGCGGAGCATCCATCGAGGCCATTCTGCCTCTGCTGCAGGACGGTGTGACAACAACATCCTATGGTACCTCAATGTTCATCATGAGCTCTGCATGGAAAGACGACATGGACACCCAGAGCAACTTTGGCGTTGACTTCACCAACTGCTGGTCTGGCAACCGTGCCCGCAGCCAGTTCGTGGCCAAGTTCTTCCCCAACAACGATGCTCCTGCCGTAGGTACTGCCGACATGACCGTTGCTGCTGGTGACGACCGCGCTCTGCTCTTCGGCATTGACCGTGAGCTGGTAGTAACAAAGCCTGGTGAGTTCACCTCTGGCTATTCTGTTGCTAAGTTCCGTAACGCCTACTCTTCTGGAGCTACGCCGCACAACAACAAGTTTGTCGATATTGACTACTTCCTGATGCGTTCTGCTGAGGCATACCTCATTGCCGCTGAGGCCGATGCACGTCAGAACGGCGGACAGACCAGTGCAACTGGTACAGAATACATCAACGCACTGCGCAACCGTGCTCATGCCATGACTCAGAACAGCTACTCACTGAACCAGATTCTTGACGAGCGTTCACGCGAGCTCTACTTCGAGGGCTTCCGCCGTACCGACCTGGTGCGCTACGGATACTATGCTGGTGCAAAGAGCAACGAGTACCTCTGGGAATGGAAGGGCGGTGCCCAGAACGGTGTATCACTGCCTGAATACCGTAATCTCTTTGCTATCCCCGCAGAGGATTTGAATGCTAACCCCAACCTGGTACAAAACCCAGGCTACGGTGCTTAATCAATAAATAAATAAAGAACAGAAGAATATGAAAAAGATATTTTCATTTGCAATGCTGCTGGTAGCCAGCACATTCGCACTCACTTCGTGCAGCGATGACAACGACTCGAACCCCACGCTCGTCGAGCCTTCTGAGTTCGTTGTCAATCAGCCAACAGTGGGTGAAGCACTTGTCGATTTGAGTGCCTCTACCGCTATTGAACTGACATGGTCGCAACCGATATTCACCAACTTGGGTGCTCCGGTCGTGCCGGCGTATAGCATTCAGGTGTCTCCGTCGGGTTCTTTCAACCAGGCCTTTGATGAGAATTTGGAAGACAACAGCGGTGCTGACTTTATCACACTGCCCGAGACTTACAGTGGCTGCACAGCCTCCATCGACGCTGCCAGCCTGGACAAGGCTCTGGTACAGCTCCTTGGCTGGAGTCAGGATGATGTCCCCAGCACAATGCCTCTTAACATCCGCGTCAAGGCTGCCGTTCAGGACATTGATTTCATTGACCTCAAGACTATCTACTCTAACGTCATCAAGCTGAACACCATACCTTATTATATTGAGTTGAGCAATTCTCCCATTGAAATTTGGTATCTTACGGGCGGTTGCATTGCTGATGGCTCTTGGAGCAACAGCGAAGAAGCCATTGGTAAGGGTATGACCCCGATGTTCATCAAGCAGGGTTACGACTACGACAAGAAGACTGGTAAGGGAGAACTGGAATACGCAGGCTACTTCCCCGAGGGCGCTATCTTCAAGATTATTGCTCCTGCCGGCCTGTCTAACTGGAACTACGGCATCTGCGGCGGTGACCAGAACGGCGGTCAGACCTATCGCGACGGTGGCGACGATCCCGGCAACATCACCATTACCGAGGCCGGATACTACAAGTTCACGTTGAACACGGCCACCTACGAAATGGTTTGGGAGAAGCTTGACCCACAGGCTACCTACAGCCAGATTTCCATGCCTGGCGACTATCAGGGATGGGATGTCAATTCGAACCTGATGACCGCACTCAACACTGCTACAGAGAACCATGACTGGGTGGCAGACCTCACCTTCGACTCCGACCCGTCAGAAGGCGGTGGCGTCAAGTTCGCCGCTGATGGCGCATGGGATGTTAACTGGGGTGGCGACACCTTCCCCTATGGCTACGGTGTAGGCAACGGCGCCAACATTTGGTACGCTGCCAGTACTTACCAGGTATTCTTCAACGATATCCTCGGTTCCTACATGTTCATTGCAAAATAAATGGTAACCTGCGGAGGCGGTTCCTCAAAACAACCGCCTCTGCATAAAAAAAGCAACAACACAATGAAAAAGTTATTCTATATCATGGGTGCCTTCTTGCTGTTAGCAAGTTGCACCGACGACTACAAGGACTGGGCCGACCCGCAGGCCATTGCCCAGCCAGACGTAGTGGCTTTTGGTAACGGCAGCGTTTCAAGTGTAGGTACCGTTAACCTGAACGAGCTCGCCGAGGGCCAGACCACGGTCCAGGTGGCTAACATTACTGCCCCTACGGCCACCAGCGAAGCCTTTGCTCCTGAATATCTGCTCCACATCGGTGACAACAGCTATACCATTGACAGCGAGGGCAACATGAGCGCCGCCGAGCTGCAAACCTATCTTGCCAGCAACTACGGCCGCAACCCCACCGTCACCCGTACGCTCGATGCCACCATCGAGATGTGGGTCAGCAACGGTGTCACCAAGGTGAAGATGGCAACGTCAGACGTGTTCCAGATCAATGCCATTGCCCAGGCTCCCGTCATCGAGGAGGCGTACTACGTCACCGGCAACATCAATAACTGGGACAACACCAATACCGACTACGTGCTGACCAATGGCGGCGGCGATGTCTATGATAACCCCGTCTTCACGTGCACTATTCCTGCCGGACTGGTGGATGGCAACTACGAGTTCAAGCTCACCCCGAAGTCAGGACTGGGCGGCGACTGGAGCAAGTGCATCACGGCTTCAGAGACCGCAGGACGCTTTGCCACTGACAACGCCGGAGAGAACATCATCATCGAGGCTGTCGAAGGTGCCAAGTTCTACAACCTCTCGTTCAACATGCTCGACCAGACCTACACCGTCAGCGCATTGGCATTCGACCCGTTCGTTTATTTCATCGGTGCCACCGACGGCTGGCAAGCTTCTGACCAGAAGGTTGCCTCACAAGGTGAAGGCAAATACACGGGTTACGTCTATATTGCCGACCCGAACGGATGGGGCGTTGAGTTCAAGTTCCAGAAGCGTCCGGGCGACTGGGCCGACGACTCGCAGCTCAACTCTAACAACATGAACACTGTCAGCGGCGACTTCGCCAAGACTGGTGACAACTTCAAGGCTGTTCCCGGTGAGGGTGTTTACTATGTTGAGCTCGACCTCGCTGCCGGTACACTGAAGGGCACACTGATTACCAATATGAACTTGGTGGGCGACTTCAACGGATGGAATGCCGGTGACGACGCTCAGCAAATGACATGGAACGCAGAAGAGTTCTGCTATGAAATTACAGGTGCAGGTGTCACTGCTAACGGTTGGAAGTTCACCACGAACAACAGCTGGGACATCAACCTCGGTGGTACCATTAACAACCTTGTTGCTAACGGTGACAACCTCTCGGTTGTAGGAACAAAGATTAAGCTCTATCCTACCCGCAAGACTTCTGATAACATCTACTGCACAGTAGAGTAATTAAGAAATAATTAAGTAACACGGAATGCGGCTCCACCTTCTTCGGGGTGGAGCCGTTTTCTTCAACACGAAAAAGGATATGAAGAAAATTTACACCACCCTGCTTTCGCTCCTTGTGCCAATGATGATCTGGGCACAGGGCTGGCCAGCCAATTATGGCGGCGTAATGCTACAAGCCTTCTACTGGGACTCCTTCGACGATTCGCACTGGGCCGTACTCAACAGCCAGGCTGACGAACTGTCCTCCGCCTTCGACCTCATCTGGATTCCACAGAGCGGCAACTGCAACGGCACCTCCATGGGCTACGATGACTGCTACTGGTTTCCCGGCCACTACGACAGCTCCTTCGGTTCCGAGCAGCAACTGAAGACCATGATTCAGAACTTCAAGTCGAAAGGACTGAAGACTATTGCCGACGTGGTTATCAACCACCGCAAGAGCACTAACGGCTGGTTCGGCTTCCCCACAGAGACCTATAACGGCGTGACTTACACCATGGGACCCTCTGACGTTTGCAAAAACGATGACAACGGCAAGGCCAAGGCCGAGGCCGACCGTCTGGGTGTCACCCTCGGTGCCAACGACACTGGCGAGGACTGGGACGGCATGCGCGACCTTGACCATACCAGCACCAACGTGCAGAACACCTGCAAGGCTTATACCAAGATGCTCATTGACTACTTTGGCTATGCCGGCTTCCGCTACGACATGGTCAAGGGCTACAAGGGCGAATATACCAAGCTCTACAACGAGTACGCACAGCCCGAGTTCTCCGTCGGCGAGTGCTGGGACGGCACCACCACCATCAAAAACTGGATAAACGACACCGGCAAGACCTCGGCCGCCTTCGACTTCCAGTTCAAGTACGTCGTGCGCAACGCTACCGACAAGAAGGACTGGACGTGGCTCGGCAAGCAGAACGACAACGTCAACTGGCCCGTCATCAACGATGCCGACTACCGCCAGTACAGCGTCACCTTCGTCGAGAACCACGATACCGAGGTGCGCCCCGACGGCTCCTCCAACGGCCCCCTGCGCCGTGACACGCTGGCTGCCAACGCTTACATGCTGGCCATGCCCGGCACGCCCTGCGTCTTCATGAAGCACTGGCAGGCCTACAAGAACGAGATCCGCGCCATGATTGCCGTGCGCAAGGCCGCTGGCATCACCAACACCAGCTCTTACAGCAACATGCGCAGCAACACCAAATATTACGCCAATCTCATCAAGACCAGTGCTGGTGCCAATGCCCTGCAGGTGGTCGTTGGCAAGGACCTGACCACCTACGTGCCCAACGGCTATACCAAGGTTCTCAGCGGTTACCACTACGCCTACTACTTGCCAAACACTATGGAGATGGCTTGGGCCGACATGCCCAGCGGCACCTACGACGCTGACTTCGACGTCATGCTCTCGGCCGTATCGGCACAGAGCGGCGCACAGCTCGTCTATACCACCAATGGCAGCAACCCCACAGCCAGCAGCACCAAGGCAGCCACAGGCACCAAGATCAAGATTTCGGGCAAGGGAACCACTACAACGCTGAAGGTCGGCCTGCTCGTGGGCAGCACCGTCAGCAAGGTCATCACGCGTACCTATACCATCAAGGCCGAGGAAGTGGAAGAACCCTTCACCATCCCCGACTTCTGTCAGGTATCCGCAGGCGAGACATGCGCCTTCTTCGAGGCTCCTCTCACCTGGGGTAACACCATTTACTGCTGGGCATGGGGCAACGGCGGTTCGCCCAACTATACTGGTGGCACATGGCCCGGCCAGGCCTGCACCAAGGTAGGCACCCGCGACGGCAAGGGCGTATGGAAGTGGACCTACACCGGCACGCTAACCACGAAGCCCGACAAGATCATTTTCAGCAACAACGGCGCTCCGCAGACCGAGAACCTCTCCTTCACCAATGCCGGGTATTACGACAAGAACGGTCTGAAGGACGTGGTAACGCCGACGGGCATTAGCCCCACCCTGGCCCTCCCCCAAGGGGAGGGAGTATATTACGACCTCTCCGGCCGTCGAGTAGAGCACCCCACGAAGGGACTATATATCGTCAATGGGAAAAAGATATTGGTTAAATAAATGAGCGAAAAAAGAGACCGCACCCTGCGCAAGGTGCGGTCTTTTTTTGTTAGCATTCGCCTTAGGGCGTCGGAGGTTCCGGGCCGGGGGTGCCCTTCTTCGTGTAATACACCTTCCTGAACTTCACCTTCTTGAGCGCCTCCTTCACCTCCTTGCAGGGAGTCAGCACCAGGCGGACATTGGTGATGCACTGTCCAGCGTGGTACTCCTCGGCAGTCTTTGTGCCCTTGGAGCGTACACTCAGCCTCAGCGTCCCTATGTGGGGAATGTTCAGCTGGTGACCGTTGCACAGGAGCTCAACCACCTGCTTCGTTACGGCCTTGTTCACCACAGGCACCATCGAGCGGTCAATACGTGAGTCACTTGCAATGTGGTTCAGCAACTCGTCGTTCATAATCGTTGGGAACAACTTGGCACGGAAGTACCACCAGCCGAAAAAGTCCGACTTCTCATTGTTGTTCTGATACGGAATAACATTCATCATACCCATAATCATCTGTTCTTTTAGTCATTAACCATTGTTTTCATTGTTGTTGTCATCAGAGATCCACTCACTCTTGTCAGTCTCAAACTTGACGCTGCGCAACGCCTCTTTGATTTCCTGACAAGGGATAAACACCAGGCGCGCCTTCTTCACCTGCTTGGCACTGAGGTACTTGCGGATATCCTCCTTAGTGGGGTCGAACTCCGGGTGGCGCGCCTTCACATCAGCTTCCGAAACGCCCTTTGACGAAACCGTCAGCTTGAACGTTCCCCAGCCATCGAGCTGAATGGCGTGGCCATTGCAGGCAAGCTCCTGAATCTGCTTGAACTCAGCATCGTAGATGTTGGCAATATCGCTCGACTCAATGTTCGAGTCGCTCGCAGCATGCTCACTGAGTGTAGTAGCATCTACGGGAGTAGCCTTACGTGCACGGCCATAGAAGTTCTTGTAGTTATCAGACTTCTCATTGTTGTTCTGATAAAGCTCAATAATAATCTTTCCCATAACTTTTAATTCATTAAATTTTTTAGTTTGTTTATTAATCCCAGAATCTATCCAGCCCCATGACGTTGTCAGGGTGGAAACGAGAGTCCTTTACAATGGTCGTCGGCTCATCAACGGTGATTTCGCTGATACCATATCCAAGGAAAGCATTAACCAGGTTCACATATTCTTGACGTGGCAGAGGCTCAGGCCAGCCATTACTGCTGCAAAGGTAGAGGTTCACCCCCATATCCACCCAGCTGCAGCAATTGAGCGGTTCTATCCACATAAAGGTCTGACGGGTCAAATTAATCCGGGGGCAATCCACCCAACCATGATAGTTTCTGTACCAAAGGGGCAACGTAGTACGAGGCAAGCAGCGGTCAGACTTGTCACTGTAGAACAAGGCGGTCAGCCAGATGGCTTGCCAGCTCTTCTTGTGGTCGCCAACTATCAACTGGAGTCGCCCCTCTTCTACATCTTCGTAGCGAGTAATGTCGGTCAGCCGGAGTTCTTTTTCATTATTCATATTATTTCGTCTTTTTATTTGTTTCACTGATGCAAAGTTATGGAATAAAAAAAAGACTTGTTCCACAAGATGCCAAATAAATGACAGTCTTGTGGAACATGTGGAAGATGTGGAAAAAACGCGTGGAAAAGATGGAAAAGGTGGAACGTAGTCCATCGAAAGCCTCATCCCGGGGCAGTCTGTTCATGCGGTTTTCTTGAGCTTCACCTTCGGCATTTCGTCATTGAGCTTCTTGCAAAGCCGGTAAAGATTGTTAAATCCCGCACGCGACTGTTTACAATTCTTCATGTCCTCAATTGACTCACAGAAACAGTATTCATTCCATTCCTTAAAAGGAGTATTGCCTAAATACCCACGCTTATAGCGGTTAATCTCACTCGCCTTGCAGGGATGCGGTGCATCAGGAAACCACTTGTTCATCTGCTCAACAAACAAAGAGATCTTCATCCGTCCACTCTCAATCAGACGCATATCAGCAGCTATGCGCCATAATGCAAACCACTCATAGTTTGCATTCAACTGATAGACAAAATTTTTGTCTAACCATTCGTGCAGATTCCCGAAATCCAACGGGAGTCCGTCAAGGAATTTCTTAAAAACGAAATTCGATGCATAGATGTCATTGTTGCTCATATTCTTATATATAATTAGTATATTATTATTTTATTTTTGCTGCCCGCCTTACGGCGTAGGCGCATTCAGTTCGTTACATCAAATACTTTTTTCATCATTCATCAAATACTTCTTCATCAAAAAAGGGTATTTTAAACGGAAACAATGTACTGCAAAGTTACAAAAAAATAGCGAGAAATCAGCAGGAAAATGGTAAATAGTTCAAGATTTTCAGGTAGAGCGCCCAATTCAAAGAATATGACCATTTTATTCAGGTTGCCTCCCCCTATTCTTGCATCATTCTCTACAATTAACTATAAAATAGACAGTTAACGATGAACACCTTTTACTAAACTGCTGTTCAAACACCTTTTTTTTACACTATTACGATACCACCCTTATAGACTGTACCTGTCATTTGTCCGTCAGCAACTCTCAGATGGTTTATCAGTGCAAACCTCCACATCAATGAGTTAAGCCATGTTTTCCATAAACCCAGTCACCCTTTCTGAAACGCCCGATGTTCAACTCTGCCCGCTTTCATGGAGAGTTTTACATGACTTCATGGTGACTTTTGCGTGACTTTATGATGAGTTTTCAAGCAAAACTCACCACAAAAGCGTACAAAACTCAAAATCAAGTCTTGCAGAACTGGACACAAAATCAAGCACAATGACACACCAACCCGTATGTTTAGACATGCCATTGCGTGCATTTAGACATAAGCCCTTCCATACACTCAAGAAGGTATTTCATACAATTTCCAACAAATTCTTTTGTTGTTCCAAAAAGTTTTACTATCTTTGCACCGTCCCACGCTGGTGATAGGTCTTCGGACTTGTCGGATGGGTGGGATGACATGCAGAAAAAGGCGTTTGCTAAGCGCTTTGACTTTGACAGTGTAAGAACTTCGCAACTTCGAACGATGGTCAATTTCAAACGCAACAGCAAATGCCCCGTGGGATGGTTATATATAAAATATATATACTGTTCAGCGTGGGGCGTTTGTGTTGCTCGTTTCGACCATCGGGCAATGCGAAGGCCTTTACACTGTGGAGCGAGCGACCAGCATCGGCTCCACGTTCTTTTTTGTGCGTGCCTCAAAAGAACCTAAAACAATAACAACTGCTGATGGAGCCCAGTTAAGACAAAAAAAGGTACAACAAATGGCTTATGGCAGACAGATTGATTATTGACATGGATGGTGGCAATGTAATAGGCACACCTGGTGATGAGTTTCATCAAACCTATGAAGATTCTTGTGCGATAAAATCCCAACAGATTATTTTGAATGAGTTTGGCGTACCTGTCACAGAAGACCAATGTGTTCAATATTCGTATGAACACGGATGGTATGACGGTACAGGTTCTGGAACTTCCTTTACCGATGTCGGGAATTTGCTTACAGATGGTGGAATCCCGAATCACCAGCAAGTAAATGCAGACGTATTTGACATCGTTAATGAACTTTCTCAAGGTCACAAGATAATTGTTGGTGTTGATTCTGCTGAACTATGGGGAAATAGTTTTATTGAATGGCTACGTGATTTCTTCTTAGGGGACACTCCTGACCACGCTTTGATAGTTAGTGGAATTGACACATCTGACCCGGACAATATAATGGTCTATGTTACAGATCCAGGCAATGGTGACCATAATAAGGCATATCCATTAGATCAATTCATGGATGCATGGAAAGATGCCCAATGCTTCATGGTAGCAACTGACGACCCTGTTCCGAGCACGTCTCCTGCAATGCAAAACTTTGACTATGGTGTAGGACACATACCAGAGGTTGCCGGCCTTAACTATACAGATTTTCAGATTTTCAACAACATTAGTAATTCAATTCCTGTTTATGACCTTTCGGCAGACATGCCAATATCGCCTATGTCTTCTTTGGTTGATGCTTATCTTGATGTGGCAACAGGCCAAATCCCCTTTGAAGGAATTTTCAATGACTATTCCTTTAACAACTATATTGACACGACTGTTGCAAACCAAGCAATGCTTGACACATATTACAATAGTCTGAATCAAATTAACTTCTCGCCCGAAATGTCATGGGATACATTTGCTAATACAAATGGATATGATATGATAAACAATTCATATTATGAAGACTTCCTACACAATTCGGTGGACTATTTCAATTCGATAGGAGATTACAATTCTGCTCTCTATTGCGAGCAACAATTGCACATCCTTGATTATTGTGATTGCTATGATGTGAACTTCTATGATACCTTCTATAATATATAGACACTCCTAAGCAGATGACAGCACAAGAATATAAATCAAGATTATACTCTACTCTAACAAGGGTAGAATCCATTGTCGAGTTTTTCAACAAAAAGGAAGAGCTTAACAAAATTAAGGAGCGGCTTGCCTCTTCCTTGGAAACTGAGTCGAATGAAGACGAAGCGGAAGCAGAACTTGATGCAATTAAACATGACCTCATTTCTTTGCTAAAAGAAACGCTAATGGAAGTTCAGATTGCATTTGTTGAAATGGAGGAACCTGACAATTCTGATGCAGAACTGTTTAAAAAATACATGCTCGAACTAAAGGAATATAAGCAAGACCTTACATCGCATGATTCTGAGACAAGAAAGAAAATAAGCACATTGTTGAAACATTCTAAGGCCAATCTTATCAATGAGCTATCAAGTCAGGCTATTATTTTCCCAACAGAATGTCTTGATGCCGTATTGAATTCCCCAGAGGTTGAACAAAGCAACGGCGCAGACTGGGTGGTGCAACAAATAAACGAGGCTCTAAATTCTCTTCTTGATGAAGTAAATACTCGCCTTGGTGCTACTTTTGATGCTGCAAATGAAATCATGGGCTCTGAAATAGATGCACTTGAGAACTCATATACTCAGTCTGTTTATTTGAGCCGACGCGTGGGAAATACCATGTCGGACAATATGTTTGGCGTAGCAAGGCAGGCTTTGCCGTCTTTGGGCATTGGCTCACTAGGGTATGGTATTGCTGCTGTCATGCTTGGTCCAATTGCTGGCCTCGTTGCTGGTTTGACTGCTGGTGGTTTGTTTTTATGGAAATCGCACAGTTCCATGGCAAAACAGAAAAAAATCACAGAGATTAAACAGCAGTTGGCTCCCAAAATTACCCTGGCGATGAACGAACTAAAGACTTATGTCTTTGAGCGCTTTGATGAATTTGAAGAAAGTGTTTCTGAAAGCATAAAGACTATGGTTGAACTTATTGACACTGAAATGCAGGATTGCGTTGACGCGCTTAAAAGTTGCGACAACGACAAAAAGGCTTTTGATGCACGACAAATTCAACTTAACAATACGATGAATGCGATGGAAACCTATATCAAACAGCTTGAAATTCTAAATACAAATCCATTTGAAAACAAATAATAAACAAAAATCCATAATGAAGACAATTGTTATTCCACAAGGCCGTCTTGCAGACGACGCTGCTCTGGCAGCAAAACGTGCAGAACTAAAGCGCATATTACTCGAAGGTGGCAAGATTACTCTTAAAAAGGATGGTAATGCCACAGGTGGTGGAGGTGAAGTTTCTACTATCAGCATTCCCCAAGGTAAACTTGCAGACGATGCAGCTCTTGCAGCAAAACGCGCTGAGCTAAAACGTAAATTACTCGAAGGTGGTAAGATTACTCTTAAAAAGGACGGCAACGCTACAGGTGGCGTGGGAGATGCATCTACCATCAGCATACCACAAGGAAAACTGGCATCACAGTGGTATGAGCGTGACCCAGAACTCCTTGAAGCAGAGAAGATGGCAATGGCTCGTGCTTTCAAAGGTTTTGAACTAGGAAAGTTAGACGACGGCCGCTTGTATTGGATTGGAACTGTTACACCTGGAATTTATGAAACGAAATTTGGAGAAAGACGTACATATAATTTGATGGCTGTGTATCAACAAAATCATCCAGAACAAAAGATGGGGTCTTCTGTATTCGTTTATCCATTGCTTCCTGATGCTGAGGAACTAATGGAGGAATTGTATCGAAAAAAAGGGCAATACCCCTCCCATATTTTAAGAGATGCTAATAATCAAAGGTACCTATGTACTGCAGAATCTTCAAATATTAAAGTTGGCAGTACAGTTACTACAGCAGCTTCAGTTATTGGGTGGGCAGTAAAATGGCTTATGGCTTTTGAACTTGTTCTTACTGGAGATCTTCCTGTAGAGAAGTTTAACGAACATCATGGTATTTGATATGGACAACAACTGTAAACTCGTCGTCTTCTCGGATAAAGCATACAATGCTATTATCCGGGAGACGTTTGAATGGGATCCCGTTGAGACGGGGGAATCCTGCTGGGGCACATTCTTGATAATGGCTACTGGATTGTTATGGAAGTCTTGCCACCTGGTTATAGTGAGGGGCGAGAAGGTGACAATGTATTCCATCGATATAATTACTTTGAGTATAATCGTAAGTTCGTAAACTATTTAGCAAAGTCTGTATCCGAGCAATACGAAATACCCCTTGAATTACTGGGCCTTTGGCATCGTCATCCTGGAAGTATGGATCATTTCTCTGGAACGGATGATGGAACAAATTCAACTTTTGCCGCCCAAAATCCACATGGAGTAATTTCTGGGTTAATTAATATCGACCCTCAACTACGAATGACAATGTATTACCTACCACACTCAGAAAGTGTGGGCAGATACACGGGACGTCCCAATTATCAGAAAGTAGATATTGAGGTGGGCACCGATTTAATTCCAGAAGAATATTTCAAGCTTCGTTATTATCAAGGAGAAGATATTCAACTTCATCCTTATGCACCTCAACAAAAGAGAAGTCAACATCAACCTTCTCGCTTTATAGTTGAGCCAACGAATCAGGAAGAAAGATACCTGCATACTGATGAGGTGGGAAGTGAACATACGACCCCCAACCGAGCTGTAAATAATCACACTCATAAAGAAGACGTTAACTCTACAAGACAGGAAACGGTTTATCCAAGACAGCAAGAACCTCTCTCTGCAATCTCAAAGCTAACACAATCTCTAAAAAAAAACAAAAAGTGGGTCATCTTCTTAATATCAATGGTGATATTTCTTTTATCGATATTTTCCATAAAAGATAATTTAGTAAAAGCAATTAACTTCTTTGCTGATGATAAGGACGTGCCTGTCGTTATTGAAATTCCAGTATCAGACGAGGAAGAAGGGGATGACATAGATGATGAGAAAGTTGATGCTATGTCTGTCGTTAAATCTGAAGATGATAAAGCAGATATTGATAATAATGTGACTTCGACAGACTCAACGAAGCCTGCCGGCGACCAAGGAGTTAATTAAATAATAAGATAGGTATTGATAAATAATAATTTACTAAGAAGTGCATACATATGAACAATAGAAAAATAAACATTCCAGCTGGTTCATGTTCTGCATTGGTAGAAAATGAGATTATCGCTAAACGAGAAAGGCTTAAGCAAGCTCTTCTAAATAAAGAAAGGGATTCCACTGGTGACATGGAAATACTTTCAGGGAGGTTATTAGGGGATAAGATTCCCATGGGTAAAATTACGCCATCTCCCTCACAGTCAGACATTTTAGTACGCTTTGAAGATAGTGTTTACAAAGTACGTAGTTACCTATATCAGAGTGCTTTTTGTAATCATAAGGCAATGAAAATAGAACATAGTAATAATCGCATTTCTGTTTTAGAGATAATTGGAGAAGAGGAAATTCTATCTGTTAAGCTTAAGAATATGCGTAATCGGACTACAGCATATAGACATCCTCCTCGTTTTGAATACTTTATTACCAAAAAAGAACAAGAAATGGATATAAATGGAAATTCTAAACTATCTGTTCCTTTAATCAAAATTACTCCGAGTTACGACGTGTGTCTTTTGCTTGATGAGTATGAAATAGCAGTAGGTACCCTTCGTGCTATACTTTACCAAAGTCTTTTTTGTGAAAACAACATGGTTTCTATACAATGCACAGACAGCACCATTCAAATTACAATAAATAACAATTAATCTTATTATCATAAAATGAACAAAATTGATCCAAACATATTTATAAAAGGAAAGAAACGTAAACCTACAGTTTGTTACCCTGACGGTATGCCTAATGCTAATGCAACGCTATGGGGGTATTATCTTGAAGAAAGTAATTACTACAATATTGTAGGTGTCAATGAAATCCCAGAGGGAATAGGAGGTGTTAAACCAATATGTTTAGGCCATTTCTATGAGCGTATGCCTGCACATAATGCAGATGACATGATTTTCGGCTACTATGAGAGTGACAAAATAAAGTTTATAGATGCTTCTAATACAGAATGTGAGCTTGAGCCTGTAAGACTCAAAATGGATATTTTCTCACGAAATACAGGAATATTGGAGTCTGACATCATGTTGAAAAAGGGAGCAATAATCTTAGGCTGTGGCTCCGTTGGTAGTCTTGTTGCTCTTGAATTGGCTCGTGCGGGTGTTGGAAGATTCTTTTTGATAGACATGGATATACTTGGCTATCACAATATTTGTAGGCATCAGTGCGGAATACAGGATGTTGGAAAATACAAGACGACCGCAATCAAAGAACGAATCTTACAAATCAATCCTACGGCACAGGTGTTTACTGAGCATAAAAAAATACAAGAAGTTCCTTTTGACATTATCACGCCGTTTTGCAATAGCGATACTATTATCGTTGGATGTGCAGACAATAGAGAAGGCGATTTGTATGCAGATACGATGCTTGCTAAGCCCTATAAGATGCCGTTTATTTCCATTGGATGTTGGGAACGTGCGTTTGCAGGTGAGATTTTTTACTGTCTACCAGAAGGTATGCCTGCTTATTCTGATTTTATGGCGGCATTGGGTGAATCATCAGGTCGTGTAAATGCAAACACTCACCTATATATGGGAGAAGTTGGGTCTTTTGAGCCCGGAATATCGGTTGACATAAACTTTGTCACGACAATTGCAGTTAAGATGATTCTGGATTTGCTTAACCGTAGCAATGAGCATTATACTCAAAGGCTCATTCATACGTTAAGCCAATACACTTTGGTATGTAATACAAACAACCCAAAGATTGGAGGTGAAATGGCTGAGATATTTTCATATCCTCTCCAAGTAACAACCAGCATTGAAGTTGAATATGCCCAGAAAGTAGATTGATGAAAGTTTGATGAAGTACCAAGTTAAAATTGACGAAGAAGTCTCATCAAAATTATTCTCATTTAACGAGATGCTAAAGGAGGGATTGTTGGATGATTACGACGAGCATATCATGGTAAAGGGCTCAGATGAGTCCGTTTGGTATATTGCCCGCGAATATCCATTTTATCTGTCAGAAACAGCTTCATCTGATTCGGGTTTTGGCGATGGTACTGTAACCAGAAATAAAACAAAAAAGAACAAAGACGTAAGGTATAGAATAGATGAATATGGCCAGGTGATAAGAATTTCTGGCGGTGCAATACTCGAGTTATCTACAGAATCGCTCTATTTTACAGACAATAGTTCGTCGCAAACTATCACAATTACATCAAGTGGCTCGTGGAGTATTTCATTGGGAGCTGCATCATGGGTTCATCTGACCCCAAGCGGCAACTCACTTACTGTAAGAACAGACAAGAACTATAGTTCAGATAGTCGGACTGATTATTTCAGATTGAAATCTGGCAATATAGAGAAAAGAGTAGATATCCATCAATCAGGAGCATCATCAAGTAGCTCATCATCGAGCAGTAGTGACGATAATGACGGATGTGTTTGGGCTGTTATTATTGGTATTGGAATACTAATTCTTGCTGCAATATTATAAAATCTGGAGGAATATATAATGGAAAATAAATATCAAGTAAAAATAGACGATTCTGTAATGCCAGAATTATACACCTTTGACCAATTGATAGATGAAGGTTTACTCGATGAAATAGACGAAAAGATTAAAGTACGATTGAATGGTGAGGATGTTTGGCAGATAGCCCGAAACTATCCTTTTGCAGATACAGAAACGAATATACCCGAGTATCCATCTATTATTGATAAATGGAATTGGGGAGCTTTTTGCTTTTCATGGGTTTGGGCATTATTCAATGGACTATATTGGCCTTTGATTATTGTTGTTTTAAATTTTATTCCATATATTGGTGTCATTTTATCAATTTGCATCTGTTTTTATTTGGGGAAGAGAGGCAATATGCTCGCTTGGATGGTTGCTGAGCGTAAAGGATTAACTGTCAAACACTACATTGATGTTCAAAAAAAGTGGAATATTGCTGGCGTATTGTTTTTCCCTCTAATAGTTTGTTTTGTTATTTTATTATGCATATTTAGATTTCTATAAAAATGGGTTACACAATAAATCCTGATGGAACTGTTACTAGGAATCCATTCATTTCGGGTTCAGGACCAAGAAAACCGTACCAAGATCCAAAGAATAATAGAAATTCTTCCAGTCTCTTAAGAATATTAACATCACTAATAATAATTGGCAGTTTATTCTTTGCAGGTACTATGTTTATTTATTTGACGAAGGAGAAAACAGAGTTGGTGTCAACACAACCAAGCGAATCAACTCCAAGAACAACGGAGAATACAAACGCACAAATTGAAACATCTACATCACAACCTATAAGGAAAATTACTCCAGCAGATGTTTTTCATGACAAAGTCAGGAATTGCCAATGGTATCGTCATTCGTCTGGTGATTATAGTTTCAATTATCCTGATTTTATGAAATATGACACATATTTTGTGGAGGATGCACCTGGTAGCGTGGAAGTGTTTTCATGGGAAGACGTAGAGCTGGCATATTGGCCTCTTCTGGGTTATTGGGCAGTTGATTTTGCGGAGGAGGGAAACTTTGTTACTAAGTCAACAACAATATCAAACGTTACATATAAAGCGATATCAAAAGGGATATATTCTGGCTATACATCAGACGGAAGAATATACTATTTAAAGACAAAAGTACTTGAAGGTGGAGAAGTCCCACATGCAACAGTCTTAGCATTGATATACCCACAGGAGCTTAAGCCTTATATGGATGAACTGACAAAAATAGTACTGAGGTGGTAACAATAATCAAGAAAAGTTCAGAACAGCTCTCATGATTCATTTCAATAGACATTGGATGTTATAACAAGGAATATTTGTTGGCTATTGTTTTTCCCTCTAATAGTTTGTTTTGTTATTATATTATCCATATTTAATTTTTTTATAAAAATGAGTTACACAATAAATTCTGATGGAACTGTTACCAGAAATCCATCCATTTCGGGTTCAGAACCAAGAAAACCGTACCAAGATCCAAAGAATAATAGAAATTCTTCCAGTCTCTTAGGAATATTAATATCACTAATAATAATTGGTGGTGTTATATTCGCAGGTTTCTTTGTTACTAATTTGACAGAGGAAAAAACAGAAGTTGTTTCTTCGCAATCACTTAATATGGCTGGTCATGTCGGTCAATACCCTGTCACCATGCAAATACAGATATCAGGTTCAGTGATAAATGGAAGTTATTATTATGACCGCATGGGGTCAAATAATATATTATTGCTAAATGGCACATATGATAATGGTGAGATACACATTATAGAAACAACTGTAGAAGGTGAGCAGACGGGTGATTTTCGTGGAAGATTGAGTAATGGTGTATTTAGTGGTAATTATATCAATTATAAAGGTAAGGAAATGGCCTTTAATATATACTCAAGATGAAAATAAAAAGAAGAAACAAAATTGTAGTTGCCGTATCTATTTGTGCAATCATTCTTTTTTTCATGTTTATGTATGCTCTATATGTACCAACAGACACTTATCATAGTGAAGATTCTGAACATATGTCTTATGAGGTTAAATACCATCCCACACCTAATATAGACCATAAAAGAAAGAATCGGGTAAAAGGGGTTATTTTACATCACACTGCTGAGCCAACAATAGAAAGGTCATTGGAGGTATTGACGTCAAGTGAAAGAAAAGTTGGTACACATGTTGTAATTGACACAAACGGTACTCGCTATGTTATGTGTGCTCCAACCGACGTTACTTTTCACGCAGGTCATTCAATCTTAAACGGAGAAGAAGGGTGCAATTATTTTACTATAGGAATTGAGTTTCAAGGAAACACATTGGAGAAGCCGCTTACAGATGACCAAATAAAAAGTGCAATCGAATACCTTATTCCAATCATTGATGAGTACAAGATACCAATAAACAATATTGTCACACATGAGATGGTAAGAAAAGCATATATGGAAAAATACCCTAAAAAGCGATGTAGTGCCAAAGTAGATATAACTCAAATTGAATATCAACATTTCATGAATAGGTTGAAAGAATCACTTAATAATAGTGTACAATTGAAACGAAACTCTTCTTAAAATTAATATGGAACAATCTATTATGAGCAAGAAATCAACACCCATCCCTGACCTCAGCTTCTCATGGAAGCGGGCATTGGGGATTTCACAAACGATGCAAAGGATTGCCCGCGAAACGGGCATTCCAACGACAAAGGCTGGCGCGGAACGGAAAATCGGGAATGTAATCTTGAAGGCTATAATTGGACGCAAATGAGAACGAAGAAAGAATGGCGTAAAACTGCGGGCTTTGGAGTAATGATACTCCTACTCGTACTCCTATGCGTTGTTTGGTATGGCTATCGGCACTACCGTAATACAGTTGTCAGGGTTGCCGAGCGGATATTTACGGAAAAAGTAGAGATCCTTCCCGAATATCATTTCAATGATAAGAACAATACCCATTTAGTTGCTGCCAAAAGGAATGGGATTCGTCCTGTAGGAAACAGAAACAAGATTCCAAATAAGTTAAAGGAGGTATGCAGTTGCGATTTGTACTATATTGACAAATTGACCCACTCTGCTCCATTCCTCACAGAAGGGGCATACGGATTGCTTACGGAGATCAGTACACGGTTTCAAGATGAACTCAGAAAAGGGGGCTATAGGCCACACAAGATAATCGTTACTTCTGTTCTTCGCACAAAAGAGGATGTTGCTAAGTTGAAGAATGTGAACAACAATGCAGTATCTCATTCTGCACACATGTATGGTACTACCTTTGACATTACGTATGTAAGGTTTATGCGTACCTCTTTTGTTGGGAAGTCCATTAGCAATCAATCATTGGCAGAATTCCTTGGGAGAGTCTTATGCCAGTTGCGGAAAGAAGGCAAATGTCATGTAAAGTACGAGTATCGGCAACATTGTTTTCACATAACATCAAGGATGTAACGACACGTTTTCGTACAGCAAAACAGGTATTTCGTACAAATGAAGGTTGAGAGCAAGAGGGAATCATACACATTTTAGTATTTTTGCATCATCAATAGAATTAACATTAGAAAAAGGAACATCAGAAACTTATATTATTAACAAAATATCGAAACAAATGAAAAGAATGATTATTTCACAATTAGCCATAGTAGGAATATGTTTTCTTACTTCCATTATGCCTGTAAGTTGTAATAGAGAGAGCAAAAGAGCTAATCATACGGATTTCTTTGGTGTCAATCTTGACGAAAATGACAACCAAGTAGAGAAACTGCACAACCTCATTCTGGCAGGTGAGGTCAGATTGAATGGAAAGGTGTTAAAGGAATGGACCGATCATATAGGTACAGATTATTGGTTGACAGAAGGACAAATGGTGAGTATTGAAATCGAACATGGCGATGTTGAATATGTTAGCGACATTAGGGACTCCCTCAATTTGTCTTATTCTGAGAGATTTACTTCTACAAATCATTTAAGATCCAAGCAATGGGTGCAAATCGATTCTGGTGAAAACTATTTTGAGTATATAGACTTTTACCAATATCGCAATTATTCGATAGGAGTGCACTATAGAATTATTTCTCCTGTATGTGATGAAACAAACATAACGTCAGCAGAAGTTAGAGTAGGCTTAGGCCTCAGCAATAAGAACACTGAGGAATTAAGATAGATAAGTTAATTGACATTAATAAATGAGCAAGAAATCATCCCCCATCCCAGGCCTCAGCTTCTCATGGAAGCGGGCATTGGGCATTTCCCAAACAATGCAAAGGATTGCCCGCGAAACGGGCGTTCCAACGACAAAGGCTGGTGCTGAACGGAAAATCGGTAGCATCATCCTAAAAACGCTGTTCGGAAAGAAGTGATATTCGTTTCATACATTAACCGGGGTATTTCGTACAAAGTGTATCTGAACTTGTTGGCGGCTTCAAGGAAAATTCTTATTTTTGCAAGGAATTTGTAATGATTATTACCGATATGATAAAAAGAATTATTTTTTCGACGATTGTAATGGCTGCGTGCGTGTTTTTTGCCTCGCTGATTTATAAGACAATCTGTATCTTTATGCTATGGCTCGTGTGGCGTAAGCGGGTGATGAGCAAGGTTCCTGAAAGGTACAGGCGATGGTGCATACGGGCTGGCTGGCTGTGCTTTGTGGTAATAGTGTGGACTGCTCTGCCACGATGGAGAATTGATTGTGGGGACCGGGTGAGGCTGGTGTATGTTGACAACGACGGAAACGCCCAGCATCCTCCTGTCAGCCAATACCTTGTGAATGCAGTAGTGCCTGAATCGGAAATCATGAATTTGGGAATAACCGGCGTCATCGTCAGTTCACCGATTATACAAAAGCTGGGCCTTAGTCAGGCATTAATCAAACAGACACAAAACGACATCTTCAACGGAAGAATTCTGAATTTCTATTCACCATATAAGAACCTGGGGCTGTGCAATCCCATGTCGGGTGTTTATCCGCAGCTCTTCAACGATACTTTCGGGACGGACTACAGGGCTGTTTATATAAGCAATCCGAAACACTTTGACGAGAGCAGGTCTTATCCGCTGGTGGTGTTCTGTCATGGATATCTCGGTAACTGGCAGCTCTACCAGGGAATCTGGAAAGACCTGGAGAATGCCATTGTGCTTAGCATAGGCACCCATGGTATGGAGGGTTTATTCACTGGCAACGATATCAACAGCATCTTCACGTTTTATATCCCGATGCTGGAAAAGATGGGCTACAAGATTGACGCGTCGCAGCTTCACTTGATAGGATTGTCGAATGGCGGTTCCGCCGTATCGGCTGCCATGCAGTCCAGACACATCAGCCGGTTCAAGAGTATTACGGCTATCTCGTGCACATTAAGAGGGCTGCGTCATGTACCCTGTAAGGTCAACATCATAGGCGGCGGAAAGGATCATCTCTCAACGACAATGCCTTCACAATGCCGACAACTGAAGCGCATGGGGGTGGATGCAGAAATGTTCTTCAAAGATGATGACAACCACTATGTCCTGGTCAACCAGCGTGAGGAGATATTAGAGTTTTTAAAAACACGAATGTGCATATGATAAAAATCAAATGTAGTAGTATTTGAACGTCCATCAGGCAGAAGCTGGAAAAAGATTTCACAATGGTGGGGACATATAGCAATGTTCAATGGAGGACAATGGATTAGTGACTTTAAGCAGAAAAGAATGAATCCTTATAAAACAGAGGTTCCTTATCGTTTGTATAGATATGAAAAGTAAATACCAAATATAATTAACATGAATAATTTTTTCTTCTGGTGGTTTTGGTTACCACTATCACTTTTTTTAATTGGCTTAAATGGCATTGGCTGTAATGATGCGGGCACCGCCAGACTTGCCTCGTCCCTTGGACGCGATGGATATACGAATCTTGCGAATGCCACCTGTTAACATCAGGTGACGATAAAAAGTTGCGTATGTCAAAAAGTTTTTGTATCTTTGCAGAGTAGAAACAAACGTAGAATAGATGAAGAAGATTATATTCACAGCATTGGTTCTATTTGCGGCAAGTTGCACGAATAACACGATGCAGGAGACTGACGCACAACAAGAACGGAGTATTCATGTGTATTCGTATGAGGGATTCTCAACACAGGATGCCAATTATCTTGTAGGGGAGTTAAAAAAGGTATATCCTTCCGTCGTTGCAGAAGGTGAAGTGTTGAGGCTCCCTTCGGAATGCTATCTGAAAGCGATGAACAGGTATAGGGCTCAGGGGCTGCTTGATGACTTGAAATTGCATCAGAACGGGGGAGCAGTATTGGGGCTGACTGACAGGGTGATTTTCCATCCGAATGAGATTTCGCCGACATACGGCATTTATGGCTTGAGCTACACTGGGGGCTACGTCTCTGTCCTTTCATCCACAAAGCCGTCGTCAGGTAAAAAGCACAACAGGGATCACATGAAGAAACTGATGTTGCATGAGTTGGGGCATGCCTTTGGCCTTTCTCATTGCAAGAATCAGCATTGCATCATGGTTGATGCAGAGCATCGGAACAAGTTTTCACAAACGCCCTCATTCTGTGATAACTGTAAGGAGACGTTGAACAAGAAGGGATGGAACATCAGATAATACCCATTTCACACATTAACCGGAGTGTTTATTTTTTCAATCTTTTACCTTTACCCACTGCCCGGACGACAAACCAGGCGTGCATGACGAGGGTGGTGAGCAGGCCATAATGGCGACGCATGACCTGGAAACGCTCACGGAGCGAGGCACGGTGATTCTGAGTGGTATTTCCGCCATCCATGAAATCGGCTACTACGCCCGGCACGCGCACAAGCGACAGGTGACGGTGTTCTGCCTCCTTCATCACACGGATGCACCAATCGACATCAGCTGAGTGACGGTACTGCAGGTCGTAAGGAATATCGCGGGCTATGTCGAGACGGGCATAGAAGGCCTGATGGCACACTAACATGCCCTGCCGGAACGAACGCCACGTCAGATGGTCGGGCACGCTCAGATGGCGTTTGCGCAGGAAGCGGCCCTCGCTGTCCACGATGTCGGTGTCACCATAAGCCACACCAAACTTCTCCGAAGGGGTCAGGGATACCACTACCCGCTCCAACGTTGTCGGCTCGTGGAAGGTGTCGCCGGCATTCATGAAGACAATGTAGTCGCCCGTAGCCAGTCGCAGTCCCTTGTTCATGGCATCGTAGATGCCGCTGTCCGGTTCGCTGACTATGCGCACGGCATAATCCGTAATCCGTAATCGGTAATCCTTCATCTTTTCCAGCGTTCCGTCGGTAGATGCTCCGTCAATGATGAGGTGCTCTATGTTCCGGTACGTCTGACTGGCAACGCTGTCGAGCGTTCGCTGCAGCACATTCTCAGCATTATAGGTGATGGTAACAATACTTATCTTCATATTCTTATTAACCCTAACGTTAACCTTAACCCTAACTCTCAAACGACTCGTAGGCCTCAATGTACCGTTTGGCCACTTGCTGTTCTGAGTAATGTGCTGCCACATGTTGCAGACAGGCTCGTCGGAGAGCTTCGCGGTCAGCCTCATTGAGTACCCAGCGCAGGCCGCGTGCCAGGTCAGCTGCGTCACGGTAGGCAGCCACATAGCCCGTCCGCTTATGCTGTATTTCCTCAGGTATGCCACCCACATTGAATCCGATGCAGGGCACACCGCAGGCCATCGCCTCCATGATGGTGTTCGGCAGGTTTTCCGACAACGACGGCAACACAAAGACATCTGCTGCCTGATACACCTGCACAATGCGTTGCTCATCGTTCACATAGCCAATGGGGAAAGCCTCTAACGCGAGCTGGCCTACCACTTCCTCAGCATGTCCACCCAGTATCATCACGCCCAGTTGCCCGGGGTCGTCCAGCTGCCTGCAGGCATCCATCAGATAACGCATGCCCTTGTATTCGTTTGTTACTCTTTGCGATGCGAAGAGAATCAGTTTCTTGTCGAGTGGCAGTCCCAAGGCCCGTCGCGCAGTCTGCCGGTCGCCTGGCTTATAGACCCGTGTGTCAATGGGGTTCGGAATGCTTATCACCCTTTGTCCCTTCAGCAGGGCACTCTTGCGTGCCTCGCCTGCCAACCATTCGCTACATGCCACGAAGGTTACGCCCCGACCTTCTAACATCTGCTGTTTCTTGTGCCAGATTTTAGAGGAGAGTGGAGAGAGAAAAGAGGAGAGTGGAGAGTGGAGAGTGGAGAGAGAAGTGTCAAGGGGGCAGTTTTGGCATTTCACCTCAAACTGTCGGCAGGCCAAAGTCAAGTGACAGATAGCAGTGGCAGGCCAGATGTCGTGCATGGTCCACACCACGGGCTTTCCGCTGTCCAGGATTCTCCTAATCTGCTTCAGCGAGAGCATGCCCTGGTTCACCCAGTGCAGGTGTATGACGTCAGCCTCCTGAAACTCAGGCAACTGGGTGATGTCGGCACCACAGCTGCCCGTATCTATATCGAACAGGTGCCTACGACGCAGCCCCAGCTGCAGCCAGATGCCCAGCCGCTCCCATAAGAAAGCCCAACGGAGGCGTCGCTGCTGCGGGTGCTCCACCACGCTGGGGTTGTCGGTCAGCTTGTCGCGCACCAGCATTTTGGCCTTCACGCCATTGTTGATGAGTGCCTCCATCAGTCGGTTAGCCGCCACGGCAGCACCGCCTGTCCGCTCACTCGTGTTAACTATTAATACCTTCATGGCTGCAAAGGTACGAAATAAGTAAGTAAAAAACTCAAATTTCTTTTGCTTTTTTCTCACTTATTCGTATCTTTGACCTTTGGTCGAAGATACTTTCGTTCGACAATGAAAACAAAAACTTCGAATTTTGTTTTGCATTGTTCTCACTTATTCGTATCTTTGCAACGCGAAACTATAAACATTATGCAAAAACTGATATTTTCACTTTCCATTCTTCTTGCTGTATGCTGTGGGTGCACCAGCCAGAAGAAGCCTTACACCATCGGAGTGTCACAGTGCTCTGGCGACATCTGGCGCGAGAAGCAGAATGCTGAGCTGCTCATGAGCTCCTATCTGCACGACAATGTTGAATTGAGCTTCGCCACTGCCTACGACAGCGACGAGCGGCAGGTGCAACAAATAGACAGTCTCGTCAATAGCGGTATTGACCTACTCATCGTGGCTCCTAACCAGATTGCAACCATTACTCCAGCCATTGACCGCGCCTACGACAGCGGCATACCCGTCATCGTTTTCGAGCGAAAGACCGACTCACAGAAGTTCACCGCCTTCATGAGTGCCGACAACTACGAGATGGGCCGACAGATGGGTGAGTTTGTGGCTTCTCAGCTGAAGGGCACAGGGCGCGTCATGGAGATAATGGGTCTGAAGGGGTCTTCGCCTGCCATTGACCGCCACAAGGGTTTCACCGATGCCTTGAGCAACCACCCGGGCATCGAGCTCGTCTCCACACTACAGGGCGACTGGACTGAGCAGAGTGCCTACCAGGCTGTTGCAGACTACCGTGGTGACCTGAGCCACATAGACTTCGTGTTCGGCCAAAACGACCGCATGGCCATGGGTGCACGGAGGGCGATGATGGATAACGGGAACAACACTCAACATTTCTGCGGCATTGACGGACTGCCCGGTGAGGACGGAGGCATCAGACTGGTGCGAGACTCTATTCTGGATGCATCTTACATCTACCCTACTCACGGTGACCGTTTGCTACAGCTGGCCTTAGACATTCTCGACGGCAAGCCCTACGAGAAGGAAACCCACCTGATGTCAGCCCTTGTGACCCGCGACAATGCAAACGTACTACTCATGCAGTCCGAGGAAATCATGCGACAGACAGCCTATCTTAACCAACTGTACAAGCAGGCCGACACCTACCTTCAGGAACTTGACACCCAGCGCACCGCTACATGGCTCTTCGTGGGGCTCATCATTGTGCTGCTGCTCTTCATCGTCTTTATTTATTACTATTTCATACAAAAAGCCCGGCTGGCCCACGAGCGTACCAAGATGGAGCGCGAGCAACTCGACTTCTACACACAGGTGAGCCATGAGCTACGCACACCGCTGACGCTCATTGAGGGACCGCTGGCACAACTGGGCGAGACCCAGGACTTGCGCCAGGCCAGCCCCGAGGCCACCAGCATGTTCGACATTGTGAGCCGCAACACGCGTCAGCTCTCAGAACTCATCAACAAGATGCTGACGTTTAGTGTTAACGATAACGTCAACGATAACGTCAACGACAACGTCAACACTCAACACTCAACCCTCCACGCTCCACGCTCAACCCTCAACACTCAACGCTCAACACTCAACTCTCCACTCTCAACACCCAACACCCAACTGCTACTCATCGTCGATGATAATGCCGACATACGCACTTATCTGCGTACCATACTGCAAGACCATTACCAGCTGTTAGAGGCTGCCGACGGGCAGGAGGGATGGACGCTAGCCAACGAGCAAGTGCCCGACCTGATTATCTCTGACGTTATGATGCCCGTGATGAACGGCCTGCAGTTCTGTCAGCTCATCAAGGACAACATGGCTACCAGCCACGTGCCCGTCATTCTGCTTACAGCACGTGCCCTAAGCAAACACCAGGTGGAGGGCTATCGCAGCGGTGCCGATGCCTACATCACCAAACCTTTCCAGCCCGACGTGCTGCAGGCCCGCATCGAGAATCTGCTTCACCAGCGCCAGCAGCTTCGTGAGTTGTGGACAACGGACAACGCTAACGATAACGTTAACGCTAACAACGCTCAACCCTCAACGCTCAACCCTCAACACTCAACCCTCCACGCTCAACCCTCAACGCCCAACGCTCAACCCTCGACACCCAACGCCCCACAGGAGGCAGGGTTCATACAGCGTTTCCGACAGGTGGTAGAAAAGCACATGGCCGACAGCGATCTCAGTGTGGAGGACATTGGTTCTGAACTGGGCCTGAGCCGTGTGCAGCTCTACCGCAAGGTGAAAGCCCTGACCAGCCTGACCCCCGTTGAGCAGTTGCGCAAGGCCCGTCTGACGCGTGCCCGCCAGCTGCTGGAGTCCACCGACTTGAGCATCAGCGAGGTGGCCTATCAGGTGGGGTTCACTGCCCCCAGCTATTTTACCAAATGTTTCAAAGAGGAATACGACATGTTACCAGGCGACGTGAGAGGACGGTAACCCTAACGTCAACGATAACGTCAACGCTCCACACTCAACGCTCAACACTCAACCATTACAAATATTCGTTCAATTGCTAACATTTTTGTTGCATTGAACGAATATTTGCATGCTTTGAAACATCTTTTTTACCTTATAATACTTATTAGACTTATATTTGCATCAAAATTTAAGCTAAATAAGTACTAACCAATTAACAAAATTGCAAATGAAACATTTAAAGAGATTCATTCTGAGTTTCCTCTCGTTGCTATGCTGTACTATAATGTACGCGCAACAAGAAATTACGGGTAACGTGGTTGACCCCGAGGGCGAACCCGTTATCGGTGCTACCGTCATGGAGAAAGGTACGACGAATGGTGTCATTACTGACATTGACGGAAACTTCCGCATCAAGGTGAATGCAGGGGCTACGCTGGTGTTCACCTACATAGGCTATGACACTCAGGAGCTGCCAGCAGAGAGCGGTATGCAGGTGACGCTGAAAGAAGACGCCACCGAGCTGGCCGAGGTGGTGGTAGTGGGTTACCAGGTTCAGCGTAAGGCCGACTTGACAGGTGCCGTAGGTGTTGTGGAGACCAAGGACTTCAAGGCCACGACCACCGACCCCATGGCATCGCTGCAGGGAAAGGTGCCTGGCATGACGATTACCTCTAATGGCTCTCCCTCAGGTGAGGCCGACGTCCACATCCGTGGTATCGGCAGCATGGGCGGTTCCAGCACCGCACCGCTCTATATAGTAGATGGCATGCCCTACAGTGGCTCGCTGAACAGCCTGAATCCCTCAGACATTGAGAGCATGCAGGTGCTCAAGGATGCAGCCTCCGCCTCTATCTACGGTTCACGTGCCGCCAATGGTGTCATTATCATCACCACCAAGAAAGGCAAGAAGGGCGACAAGATTAACATCGAGTTCAACGCCTCGGTATCAGTGGCGTGGCAGTCGCAGAAGATGAAGCTGCTGAACAGTCAGCAGTATGCTACAGCCCTGGTGCAGGCAGCCCTCAACGACGGCAAGAACCCGCACGACTATGCACAGAACTACGGCCTGTCACTGAATGTTGATGGCGGGACACCCATCACGGTCTATAATCCCGCAACGGGTGCCATGGAGTCGTTTAACGTAGGTGGTTTCTACAATGGTTACATGAATGCCAAGCAGACGATGCCCTACAGCGACACTGACTGGGTCGATGAGATAGGGCGCACCGGTGTGACGCAGAACTACGACATCTCTTTCTCGAAGGCTACCGACAAGGCTACCACGCTGTTCTCGGCCGGTTACAAGAAGGCTACGGGTGTGCTGAAATATACCGACTTCGAGAACTTCTCGGCCCGTTTCAACAGCAGCTATAAGCTGAACAGCATCATCAGCGTGGGTGAGAATGCCACGTTCTCATATTCCAGCAACGTCAACTCAGAGCCTCTTGAGAACGCCCTGAAGATGGCCCCCACACTGCCTGTCTATGAAGTGGACGGCGAGACCTTCTCCGGTCCTGTAGGCGGCATGAGCGACCGTCAGAACCCGTTGCGCGAACTTTATCATAACAAGGACAACCGACTGAAGAAGTGGCGCATCTTTGCCAACACCTACGTTGACATCACCCCCATCAAGGGCATGCTGTTCCGCTCGAACTTCGGTATCGACTATACGAACGGCTACATCCGCGCGCTGACCCATTCATTCAAGTCGGATGTGGTGGCCAGCGACATCACTGCCAGCGAAATGGCACAGACCCACAGCACCAAGTGGACATGGTCGAACACGCTGCAGTATAACTTCAACGTCACCGAAGGCCACAACCTGAACGTGCTGCTCGGTCTGGAGACCCATCAGGACAACGGCATCGACTTCGCTGCCCGCCGTAACGACTACCCCTTGGAGACCTACGACTACATGTGGCCCAGTGCTGGCACAGGCATTCAGACCGTCCGCGGCACTGGCGACGGCTATAAGCTCATGTCGTACTTCGGCAAGATAGACTATAACTGGAACGACCTGCTGCTGGCCTCGTTCACCCTCCGTTACGACGGTTCCAGCCGTTTCGGTAAGAACAACCAGTATGGTACCTTCCCCTCTGCTTCACTCGGCTACCGTCTGTCAAAGCATATCAATGCCCAGTGGCTGAGCGACTGGAAACTCCGTGCCAGCTATGGTGTCACCGGTAACCAGGGCATGAACTCCAACACAGCCCGCTACGGACTCTTCGTGGCCGACTACGGTTCGAGTCGTGAGAACTCTACCGCCTACGACATCAACCTGCAGGGTTCGGGCACGCTGCCCTCCGGCTACTACAAGTCACAGTCGGCCAACGAAGACCTGAAGTGGGAGTCGTCGTCGCAGTGGAACTTCGGTACCGACTTCTCACTCTTCGGAGGCGGGCTCTACGGCTCTTACGACGTCTTCTTCAAGGAGACCAAGGACATGCTCGTACAGCCTGCATTCCTCGGAGCCATCGGTTTTGGCGGACAGACATGGATTAACGGTCCCACGCTGAAGAACTGGGGTATGGAGCTCGCACTGGGCTATCGCCACACTACCGAATACGGACTCCGCTACAGCGTCAACGGCAACGTTGACTTCTATCGCTCCAAGGTGACCTACCTTCCCGAGAGCTCGAAGAACTCCTACGAGCACAACGACTATCACAACCTGGCTCAGGACAAGAAGGCTTACGGCTCACGCATCGGCTATGTCGTAGAAGGCCTCTACCAGAGCCGCGAGGAAGTGCTGGCGGGCGGTCAGGCCGGTGCCCGTGTGGGTGGTCTGAAGTATGCCGACCTTAATGGCGACGGACGCATCAACGAGGCTGACCGCACCTGGATCTACAATCCCGTGCCCAACTACTCTTGGGGTCTGAACGTGAACCTGCAGTACAAGGACTTCGACTTCACCATGTTCTGGCAGGGCGTTGCAGGCGTTGACGTATGGAACGACCAGAAATACCAGACCGACTTCTGGAGCATTACCGATGCAGGCTCTAACAAGGGTGAGCGCCTGCTGAATGCCTGGACACAGGGCAACCCCAACTCCAACATTCCCGCTCTGACCACCTCAAACGGTGCCGACGAGGGCCGCGGCTCCTCCTACTTCGTAGAGAACGGTTCCTACGCCAAGCTGCGCACCCTACAGCTGGGCTACAACCTGCCCGCACAGTTAGTGAGCAAGCTGCTGCTGCAGAAGGCCCGCATCTATCTCTCTGGCGACAACCTCTGGACCATCAAGTCGAGCTCGCTGACATGCTCTGATCCTGAAAACACAGCATGGAGCTATCCTCACACTGCATCCTTCACATTTGGTATTCAGGTTGGATTCTAAAAAAGGTAAAGAAGTAAAAAAGTAAAAAAATAAAAAAATAAAAAGTTATGAAAACAAACATATATAATAAGGTAAGGACTCTGGCGAAAGCGGTTTTACCCTTTTACCTTTTTACCCTTTTACCTTTAACGTCCTGTAGCGTTGATGACGTGAAACCGCAGGGCACGCTCGATGACGAGACGGCATTCTCGAGCCCTGAGAAACTGGTCACCGCAGCCTACGCCAAGCTGGGCGACGACTGGTATTCCTATCCGTTCAATCTCTGGCCATACGGCGACATGAGTGCCGACGACTGTCTGAAGGGTGGCTCTGGCGAGAACGACACCGGCTATCACCCCATGGAGATATTCTCCACCCTGCAGCCCGACCGCGGTGAGTTCGACGAGCTGTGGTATCAGCTCTACAGTGCCGTGAGCCGCTGCAACCGCGCCTTAGAGTCAATGGCCAACGTTGAGGAGACGCCCCAAATCAGGCAGCTGAAGGCAGAGACGCGCTTCCTTCGCGGACACTTCTACTACAAGCTGCAGCAGATGTGGTACGAGGTTCCCTTCGTCAAGGAGGGTATGGACAATGCCGCCATCGAGGCCTGCCCCCAGAGCTCGCACGACGAGATAATGCAGATCATCATTGACGACTTCCAGTATGCCTACGAGAACCTGGCCGAGGCCAATCCCGGTACCACGGGCCGTGCCCACAAGATGGCAGCAGCCGCCTATCTGGCCAAGTGCTACCTGAACTGGGCCTACGGCGACGGCTACGAGGCCAACACAGGCTACAGCCACGTTGACCAGCAGAAGATTCAGAAAGTCATTGAATACACCGAGGTGGTGAAGAACTCCCCCTATGACTATCTGGACACCTACGGCCACATCTTCCTGCAGGACTATGCCAACTCCTGCGAGAGCATCTTTGCCGTGCAGCACTCCAACAAGGCCGACGACGGCACGCTCTACGGCCGTGCCAACTGGTCGAACATGCTGAATGGCGTGTGGGGCGAGTTTGACAACAACGGCAAGAAAGAGAAGATATGGACCTGCGGCTGGGACTTTCACAAGCCCTCACAGAATCTGGTCAATGCCTTCAAGACCAGGAACGGCCTGCCTATGGACGACTTCGACGAAGACCACAACGCCATCGTCATCAACGGTGCAGACTCCAAATACAAATACGACCCCCGTCTGTTCCACACCGTGGGCATGCCCACCTATCCCTATAAGTACGAGGCTCAGTTCACGCTGACCAAGGCCAACAGCCGCACGCCCAACACCTACGGCTACTACTGCTCCATGAAGGAGATTCCGCAGCGTTCCAAGGGCGAGGACTACGACAACCCCTGGCAGGCCTTCGGCCAGAACGACTATGTACTGCGCTATACCGACGTCATGCTGATGCGTGCCGAGGCACTCATCGAGAGCGGCGACTTCAACGGCGAGGCCCTGCAAATCATCAACACCATCCGCGAACGTGCCAAGCGCGACATCAGCAGCACTTCGCTCATCAAGTATGCCAAGGACCAGTGTGAAATCAGCCTCTACGGCTCCTTCGCCAGCAAAGACGACGCCCGCAAGGCTCTGCGCTGGGAGCGCCGTGTGGAACTGGCCATGGAGGGTCACCGTTTCTTCGACCTGCGTCGTTGGGGCCTGCTCTCTACTACGCTCAACAAGTACTTCGAGACGGAGAAGACCGACGAGTACGACGGTCAGACCTATGCCCTCTACTACAAGGACGCCTTCTTCACCGCCGGCAAGAACGAGTACTTCCCCATTGCGTCTAACCAGATGAACTACGTTCAGGGTCTCTACCATCAGAACAAGGGGTACTAAAGTAAAGGTAAAAAAGTAAAAAATTAAAAAAGTAAAAAAATTATGAAGACAAATATATTTAATAAGGTAAGGACTCTGGCGAAGGCGGTTTTACCCTTTTACCTTTTTACCCTTTTACCTTTAACATCCTGTCAGGACCGCGACCTGCCCGGTTCGGGCACCATGCAACTGCCCAGTCCTGACGTCACACAGATAAACGGAGTGTCTAACGGTGAGAACAACTATGACTACACACTCACATGGCCGCAGGGACCGTCGGGCAGCGTCATGCAGGTGGCCGTCTATAAGAACGGGACACAGCAGCAGGCACTCACACCCTGCCAGGGCAACTCGTTCACACTCCGCAACCTGGAGACCAACCAGCTCTACGAGTTCCTCTTCAAGTATGCCAACGGCGACGCCACGTCGAACGGCGTCATCACCACCTTCACACGTCCCGGCGCCACAACGCCTGCCGAGGTGAAGATGGACCAGGTTGACATCTCTGACGACGAGCACAACCTGAACATTTCGTGGGCAGAAAGTGCCGATGCTACCTCCTACATCCTGAAGGTGGTGAAGAACAGCACCGAGGAAGTGGTCAACACCACCGTGAACGGCACCTCATACGTGTTGAAGAACGTGAAGATGAAGGACCGCTTCGAGGCTACCGTCATTGCCCAGAACAACGACGGCAAGGCACTGCCCGTACTGGCCTCTGCCAAGATTGGCGGAAAGATTCCCGGCTTCCTCTCTGAGTATGCCACACCCGAGGAGCTCATTGCCAACGGCGACGACGACGAGGCCTCAGCATGGCTCTGGTTCCAGGCCAACTACCCCAAGGGCGAGTACATCTACTTCGGCAACATCAATACCGTAGAGGACATTGCCGACTACCGCATGCTCTTCTGGCTGCGCGACATTGAGACGGGCAACCCCGACGACATCTGGAACTTCTCTGACGTGGCCCGTAATGCAGCCCCCTGTATTGAGCAGTACGTCAAGAACGGCGGCAACCTGCTGCTGTGGTCGCACGCCGTGCCCTACATCGGAGCCATCAACCGTCTGCCCACCTCGCTGCTGCGCGGCGTGAGCAATGCCTTCGGCTGCGGTGCGGGCGGCTGGAATCCCGATGTGTGGAAGATGGGCGTATGCATCAACACCGGATCCTTCTCCAAGGACTACAGCTCGCACCCCATCTATGCAGGCATTCCCACCGAGAAGCTCAACGACAACTGCTTCACCGCTGTAGCCATGAAGGGAGCCGGCTGGACCGAAGACCACAACTGCCTGTTCTTCGACATACCCACCAAGCTCACCGGACTCGACAACAACACCGAGGAGTGCTATAACACGCTGACCAACGAGTACGGCATCTATCCGCTCGGCACATGGGACTCACAGGTGTCGTGGGTTAGCCAGCTCAACGTCTGGGAGGCCAAGGGAGCCGACAAGGCCCCCGACGGGTTCCAGAAGGGTGCCGGCACCGTGCTCTGCATAGGCAATGGCGGCTGCGAGTTCTCCATGAAGAACGAGGACGGCACACCCGACAAGAGTGCCACGCCCAAGAACAACTCCTGCCAGCAGAACATTCTGCGCATGGCCAAGAACAGCGTTGACTACCTCATGTCAATCTGATAAACGAACGAAAGAGAACGGGTGTCGCCATGGGCCGCCCGTTCTTTTTTTGTTATTTTTCTTGTAGAAAAGTGTGCCGTTACAAAATGTTTTCGTAATTTTGCGACGGAAAATACGTCACACGTTTTGAAAGCGAATGAAAAAAAGTTTAGCCCTATGTATGCTGGCCTTAACGGCCGTTATTACCAGTTGTTCCGACAGCAGCAACTACCGCATTGGCGTGTCGCAGTGCTCCGGAGGCGCATGGCGCGAAAAAGTCAACAACGAGATGCTGGCCGCACAGCACCTCTACGAGCAGGCGGTGAAAGTCAGCATAGCCTGCGCCTACGACGACACCGAGCGGCAGATTCAGCAGATTGACTCGCTGGCCGACAGCGGCATCGACCTGCTGGTCATAGCCCCCAACGAGTCAGCCCCCCTTTCGGCAGTCCTCCAGCGCGTCAGGCAGCGCGGCATCCCCGTCGTCTGCTTCGACCGTAGAGTGGCCGACCAGAACTGCACCGCCTTCATCGGCGGCAGCAATGTGGAGGCAGGCCATGCCGTGGGCGTGAATGTCGTTGACGTTGCCCACGGACTCACCCGTCCCGGTCGGAAGCCCCGCGTACTGGAAGTGACCGCACTCATGAGCAGCTCCCCAGCCAGAGAGCGCCATCAGGGCTTTTCCCAAGCCTTGAAGGGGCACGACGAGCTGGAATACCTCTGCCGTCAGGGCGACTGGAGTTCAGAGGAGACCTACCGAATCGTGAAACAGCTCATCCTCGAAGGCCGTCAACCGGACATCGTCTTCTGTCATAACGACGGCATGGCCACAGGAGCCTATAAGGCCGTAGTGGAGACGCAGACCGCAGACCACATACAGATTTTCGGCATCGACGGCATGCCGGGCGAGGGACTCGACTATGTGCAGTTCGGCCACCAGACGGCCAGTTACGTCTATCCTACGGGAGGCAGCGAAATCATCCGGCTGGCCCTTGACATCCTCACGGGTCGGCCATATAAGCGCGAGAACATCCTGCCAGGCATCCTTGTGGTGCGCGAGAACGCATGGTCCATAGCCCAGACCAGCAGCGAACTGATGCGACAAAATAAAGACCTTGTCACCATTCAGGATAAGCTCGAAGACTATCTTGGACTCTACAACTTGCAGCGCAAGTTGCTCTGGGCGCTGGCCGCAGGGTGTCTGGCTCTGGCTGTTGGCTGTCTGCTCACCTGGCGAGCCTTCATCCAGATGCGCCGCGTGGTGCGCCAGCGCCAGACCATGCACGAAGAGCAGACGCTCTTCTACACCAACCCCGACAGCCGCACACTTCTACAGGTCTTTGAGAGCGATAATGAAACGTTGCCCACGCCACGCTCGCAGGACTCCATCTTTGCAGAGACGCTCAACGAGGCTATACGCCAAACCATGTCGAACCCCAACCTGAAGATGGATGACCTGGGCAACGCCGTAGGGCTAAGCCGTGTGCAGCTATACCGCAAAGTGAAGGCAATCACCGGTCTATCGCCCGTTGAGTTGCTCCGCCAGATGCGCCTACAGCAAGGTTACGTGCTGTTAGCCACCACCAACAAGACCGTACAGGAAATAGCCTACGAGGTGGGCTTCGGTACACCAGGCTATTTCTCCAAGTGCTTCCGTCAGCAGTACGGAAAATACCCCATGGAACTGCGCAACGAACAAAGTTGACATAATAGTCAACAATTGTTTCCTGAAACATTTTTGCGAGTCAACGAACGATAATTGACAGTTCGTTGGCTCTTGTTTCTATATCTTTGCAACGGATTTTCCAAATTACTAACCCTTAAATGAGATATAAAGATGAAAAAGATTTTACTTTTGGCAGCACTGTTTGCTGCAACAGTGAGTAACGCACAGGTCGTACTGTGGGACGGCGAAGACAAGGAACCAGGCTCTGACGGAGGATTCTGGAATCGGGCAGAACCTACGGTAGTGGATGAAGCAGGCAACAAGGTTATGAAGTTCACCACCAAAGCGAATCCTGAAGGTTGGGACAAGGAACACTGCAACTTTGCGTTGCCTTTGGGCGATGTTGACTTCAAGGGCTTGCGCCGCCTGACGCTGAGAATCAAGATGAGCGTCAACCACAACGTACTGGTAAGACTGGTCAAAGACGGTGACGGTGGCTATTCTTCGGGACGTCTGTTCTGGTGTGGCAATACCGACGAGTGGAACATCCTAACCTTTGAATTTGCAGCCGGACCTGATAATGAGAAGATAACCGATACTGGCAATACGGTACTGGAAATCTGGCCGTTCGAAGAAGGTGATGCTCTGAGTAACGTAGGGCAGACAGTCTATGTTGACGATATCAAGTTGGAAGGCCCCATGACCGACGGCATGGCTGTGCGTACCGTAGCCGACAATTCGCTAATAGGCGAGGTGGTGGTCACGGGTGTCATTGGCAAGGGAAGCTATCAAAACACCTGGGACGGTGACTGGCACCCCGAGACTTACGACGACTATGCCCTGCTGGCTGCCAAGCTGGCTCCTTCAGCTACGAAGCTCGACGTGACAGCTGCCGGACATTGGGAAGAGGACTGGGACCAAATCCTGACGAAGTGTCCTGATATCACCATCGTTACTGCCGACGGAGCCATCACTTCCATTGCTCCCGCCGTCAGTCAGTCAACCGCCACTGCCCCCGTTTACACCCTCGACGGTCAGCGTGTCAGCCAGCCAACAAAGGGTCTGTATATTATTAACGGTAAGAAGGTCTTGTTGAAATAGTTACACTAAAAGGCGGTTCCCCCATGGTGACCGCCTTTATATTTAGAGTTTACAAAGTTGACAAAATAGTCAATAAATGTTTCCTGAAACATTATTATTAATCAAGGAACGATGTTTTTTACCTTTTTTTTGAGGGTATCGTTACTTTTGCAGCAGATATTTAAATAAAAACAATATGTACTAACCAAAAAACTGTAAGAAATGAAACAATCGAAAAGACTGATTCTGAGTTTCCTTGTTACGTTGCTATCTACAATAATGTACGCGCAACAGGAAATTACAGGTAACGTGGTGGACCCTGAAGGAGAACCGATTATCGGTGCCACCGTCATGGAGAAGGGGACATCGAATGGTGTCATTACCGACATCGATGGTAATTTCAAGATGAAGGTAGCTGCCGGCACCACGCTGGTATTCTCCTACATCGGCTTCAACACGCAGGAACTTCCTGCCCAAAACGGCATGCAGGTTCAGCTGAAAGAAGATGCCACCGAGCTGGCCGAAGTTGTCGTCGTTGGCTACACTACCCAGCGCAAGGCCGACCTTACGGGTGCTATTTCGACCGTGAGCATTGATGAAATCGCCAAGCAGAACGAAAACAACCCCATGAAGGCTCTGCAAGGCCGCGTGCCAGGCATGAACATTCAAGCCGACGGTAACCCCTCGGGAGCTGCTACCGTACGAATTCGCGGTATCGGCACACTGAACGACAACGACCCACTTTACATAATTGACGGCGTGCCCACCAAGGCAGGCATGCACGAACTGAACGGCAACGACATTGAGAGCATTCAGGTGCTCAAGGATGCCGCCTCGGCTTCAATCTACGGTAGCCGTGCTGCCAACGGTGTGATTATCATCACCACCAAGAAGGGCAAGGACGGCAAGGTGAAGGTGAACTTCGACGGCAGCGTGGCCACCTCTTTCTACACGAACAAGATTGAGACCATGAATGCCAGCCAGTGGGGACGCGCTTTCTGGCAGGCCAACATAAACGACGGACTGAACCCCAACAACAACAACCTGGGCTACAACTACGACTGGAGCTACAACGCTCAGGGTCACCCTGTGCTGAACAAGATGACGATGGACATGTATCTGGACGAGAATGCTTCCGTACGTGCCGGCGATACTGACTGGTTCAAGGAGATTACCCGTACGGGTGTGGTACAGCAGTACAACCTCTCGGTGAGCAACGGAAACGAACGGGGCAACGCATTCCTCAGCCTGGGATACTATGACAACCAGGGCACCATCAAGGACAGCTACTTCAACCGTCTCTCGACACGTGCCAATGCTGACTACAAACTGATGGACGGCATCATCGTCATTGGTGAGAACTTCACCGTCAACCGCACCAAGGGTGTAGATGCCCCGGGGGGGGTGCTGGAGCATGCACTGGAGTTCAACCCCAACTTCCCCATCTACGCTGAGAACGGCAAGTATGCCCAGGCACTGGGAGCCTACTCGGAGCGTGAGAACCCGCTAAGTATGATTGAAAACTCAAGGGATAACGAATATACCCAGTGGCGCACGTTCGGCGACGTACACCTGAGCATCACGCCCTTCAAAAACCTCATGGTGCGCACCACGCTCGGCATGGACTACACCCAGAAGGAGCAGCGATTCTTCACCTACCCCATTGCCAACGGTAAGGTGATGCGCACGGAGAGTGCCGTGGAGTCGAAGCAGGAGCACACCATGCGCTGGATGTGGAACGCCATTGCCACTTACAACCTAGCCATTGGCAAGCACCGTGCCGACGTGATGGTGGGCACCGAGATAAACCGCATGGACTACAAAATGAGCAGTGCCAAGCGTTATGAGCTGGCCATCCTGAATACGGACTACATGTGGCCCAGTGCCGGTGCAGGGCGTCAGCTGGCCGAAGGCTTTGGCGAAGGATTCTCGCTCGTGTCTTTCTTTGGCAAGGCCAACTACACTTACAATGACAAATATCTGGCTTCATTTACCCTGCGTTATGACGGTTCCAGCCGTTTCGGTTCCAACAACCAGTATGGTACCTTCCCCTCGTTCAGTGCCGGTTGGCGCATCAGCGAAGAGAAGTTCATGGAGAAGACCAAGGGTTGGCTCGACAACCTGAAACTGCGTTACTCTTGGGGACAGACCGGTAACCAGGAAATTTCGAACACTGCCCGCTACACACTCTATAAGTCGGTGGTATCAACAGGTCTTTGGGACAGTAGTCAGGCAGGTTCCTCTTACGACATTGCCGGCAGAAACGGCGGTTACGACCTGGCTAACGGCTATGTGCGCAACCAGCGCGGCAACGAGGATATTAAGTGGGAAACCAGCACCCAGCACAACATAGGTGTCGATTTCTCGCTGCTGAGAGGCGATATTTACGGTAGCTTCGACTGGTTCAACAAGAAGACCACCGACATTCTGCTTTTCATGGACGGCATCGCCGCTATGGGTGAGGGTAACGGACAGTGGATCAATGCCGGTGAGGTGAAGAACAACGGTTGGGAGTTCTCACTGGGCTACCGTCACCACCTGAACAACGGTTTCTCGTGGGACATCAACGGTAATATCAGCCGCTACAGCAACGAGGTAGCCAAACTGCCTGAAACGGTGGCTGCCAGCGGACGCTACGGCGGCAACAGTAAGCTGACCGTCATCGGGCACCCCATGTACTCGCAGGTGGGTTTCATTGCTGACGGCATCTTCAAGAGTCAGGAGGAGATTGACAACCACGCCATTCAGGAGGGTGCCGGCCTGGGCCGCATCCGCTATAAAGACCTGAACGGCGACGGTGTCATCACAGAGGACGACCAGGACTGGATATACGACCCTACACCCGACTTTACATGGGGTCTGAACATCTACCTGCAGTATAAGGACTTCGACCTGACCATGTTCTGGCAGGGCGTGCAGGGCGTGGATGTAGATTGCCGAGGCTTTAAGTCACAGACTGACTTCTGGGCCAATTCGAATATCAACGTGCCTTACCTGAACAAAGGCGTGCGCGTGCTCGATGCATGGACTCCTGACAACATGGGCAGTGACATTCCCGCGCTGACTACGTCAGACTCCAACCGTGAGGGACGCATATCGACTTACTACATTGAAAACGGCTCATACGTTAAACTGCGTACCATTCAGTTGGGCTACAACCTGCCCAAGAGCCTGACCGACAAGCTGCGACTGGACCGCATACGCATCTACGCTTCGGCCCAGAACCTGCTGACTATCAAGAGCAGCAAGTTTACGGGCGCTGACCCTGAGAACCCTGGATTCAACTATCCTATCCCGCTCAATCTGACCTTCGGACTCAACGTGTCTTTTTAAGTGAAAGCCCCTACCCTAACCCTCCTCGCGGGGAGGGAACAAATAGTAACATTATAAACATATAAAATCAGAACAACAATATGAAAAAGAATCTTATCAAATATGCAACGTATGTGCTAACGGCACTCCCCCTCGGGGGAGTCGGAGGGGGGCTTCTCACTTCCTGTAGTGGTTTCCTGGACGAGCAGGTGCCGCAGGCCACGCTGACACAGGATGAGGTGAAAAAGCCTGAATACATTGACAATGTGCTGATTTCGGCATATGCCGGACTGCTCAGTATAGAGGACATGAACTCCTCGTTCTCACTTTGGAACTACGATACCCGTTCGGACGATGCCTACGTAGGAGGTTCGAACCCATCAGACGGTGAGCCCTTCCACATTCTGGAGAAGCATGCCACGGTGATGACCACCGACTGGCCCTACAACGACATCTGGAACCGTTTCTACAAATATTTGTCGCGCATCAGCCTGTCACTCGACATGCTGGCCGTTGCAGACCAGAGCAACACTGTCATCCAGCAGCGTACTGCAGAGATGAAGTTCTTGCGGGCCTACGGACACTTCCAGCTGAAGCGGCTGTTCAAGAAGATTCCATTCGTCAACAAGCTCAACATGCAGGAGGACGACTACAACAACCTCACCAATACGGAATACACCAACGACGAGGGCTGGCAGCAGATCATCAACGACCTGGAGGATGCCTACGCCGTGCTGCCTGTGACGCAAACCGACAAGGGACGCCCCACCAAGGCTGCCTGCGCTGCATTTCTGGCAAAGGTGTATCTCTATAAAGCTTATCGGCAGGACGATGCCAATACCAACCAGGTGACGTCTATCAATGATGCCGACCTGCAGAAGGTGGTGGAATACACGGCTCCCGCCCTCTATGCCGACTACGGGCTAGAGAACGACCTGCACAACAACTTCCGTCCGGAAGAGCAGTACGAGAATGGCAAGGAGAGCATCTGGGCCATTCAGTACTCGAAGAACGACGGTACCGTCTATGGTAACCTGAACTTCTCCTACCGCCTGATTGTGCCTTGTATTCCTAAGGTGCACGATGCGGGCTGCGACTTCTACAAACCGTCTGTCAATCTTGTGAATGCCTACCGCACGAACAGCGACGGACTGCCCTATTTAGACAACGTGCCCGCTACGGTGACTGACTACGAGGTGGGCTCGGCGCAAACCGTTGACCCGCGACTCTTCGTGACCGTTGGCGTGCCGGGTACTCCATACATGTTCAACCCCAGCTACATGGTGGCCAAGACCAACACGTGGAGCCGCTCGGGTGGCATGTATGGATACTACGTGTCGCTGAAGCAGAATGTTGACCCCGCACTGACCGACAGCTACCTCTTCGTGTGCGACAACCAGTGGGCCAGCTCCATGAACCGCATCGTCTTCCGCTATGCCGACGTACTGCTGATGCGGGCCGAGGCTCTCGCACAACTGGGACAGACCACCGAGGCCATTGCACTGGTCAACCAGGTGCGCAGCCGCGCCATGGCCATGACCACCAACAGCGTAGTGGCAAACTATCCTAACAAATATGGTGTTCACTATGCCATTGGCAAGTACAACGGCACCTACTCAAAGGACGAGACCATGAAGATTGTCAAGATGGAACGCCGCCTGGAGCTGGCTATGGAGAGTGAGCGTTTCTTCGACCTCGTGCGCTGGGGTGATGCCGCTACGGTCATCAACCGTTTCTACACCACTGAGAGTGAGAAGATGAACTTCCTGAGCGGCTCGCTGTTTACAGCCAACAAAAACGAGTATCTGCCCATTCCCGACGACCAGATGAAGGCTGCTAACGGACACTACACGCAGAACTGCGGACAGTGGTAATCTATCAATAGCAACGACTAAAAACAGTATATAGATATGAAACAAAGAACTGATAATATGAACAAAAGAAGCATGAACATGATGACGAAGCTGCTTGCCGTAGCATTCCTCATTCTTCAGTCTTCATTCTTCATTTCATGTAGTGACGACAATACCGGCAGCATGGACCTGAGCGGCTCATGTCTCGTCGAAAAATTCGTGCTCGACGGGAAATATGAAGGCACCATCAGTACCGAGAAACAGCTGATAAAGGTGAAGGTTCCCGTAGATTTCGACCAGAAAAATTCGATGGAGATTACCAGCCTGACCGTATCGGCTGGTGCTAAGACGAACATGAAGGTGGGCGACCGCGTCAACTTCGATGCCGACCGTACCCTGCACATCACCAATGGCGACCTCGAGATGGACTACCACGTCAGCGTACGCAACGACGAGGCACTGCTCAAGCTCTTCATGCTGGAAGGCGTGAAGGGTGCCATCAACCAGGATGACAAGACGGTCACCGTATCGGTAATGGCCAACAGCGGCATCGACCTGGAGAATGCCACCTTCGAGGTGGAGTGCAGCGAGGATGCCGCCTGCAGCCCTGCCAGCGGCACGAAGGCGAACTTCAAGGAGCCCTTCCAGCTGACACTGACCGACAATACCGCCACGAATACCTATACCGTCCACGTGACGCTCATTGAGAACCCCGTGGCCATCTTCGTCGGCGATGCAGAGAATGTGGAACTGCTCAACGACGAAGAGAAAGCAGCTGCCAAGTGGCTCACCGGCAACATCGAGGGCGCGGCCTACGCATCGTGGGACATGGTGGCCAGCGGAAGCATCTCGCTCGATGAGTGCAAACTGATTTTCTTCCACCGCCACAGCCCTGCCTACGGCACCTACAACGGGTTTGCCGAGGCTGCCACGGGTGCCATGACGGCACTGCCCAAGATGAAGGAGTTCTGGAAGCGCGGCGGTGCATTCGTACTGAGCCGATCGGCTGTCAACTATGCCATTGCACTGGGTGCCATGCCTGCTGATGCCTATCCCAACAACTGCTGGGGTGGCGGCGGTGGCGAAGGCTCTGACCTGATGGGCGACGACCCCTGGCACTTCTTTGCCTACGACGTCAACTACCCGCTGTGGCAGAACCTGAAGACCTATCCCGGAGCTGCTCCCGATGCCGTCTATACGCTCGACAACGGTTACACCATCTGTAACACCACGTCGCAGTTCGCACTCTGGAGCCCCTATACCGGACAGGAAGCCTTCGAAAGCATCACTGGTGCACGTGCACTGGCTCATGGTGGCGATGGTGCCATCGTGGCTTGGGAGACACGCGCCGCCGACGGCAACTTCGGCAAGGGTGGCATCATCTGCTTCGGTTCAGGTCTCTTCGACTGGAACTCTGCTACACCCTACACGTCAAACTATCACGACAACATGGGACGTATCATGCTTAACGCGTTCGAGTATCTGACGAAGTAAAAGGTGCGAGGTACGAGGTGCGAGGTGCGAGGTGCGAAGACACGCTCAACACTCAACGCTCAACGCTAACTTTAACGTCAACGACAACGTCAACGTTAACTCTCCTCTCTCCACTCTCCACTCCGACCGGTTCCCTTAGACAAAATAATAAACAACAACAATAAAGACACTATATTATGAACTACAATATAATTAGGAATGCGATAACTTCGAGTAAAAACTGCCTGCATCAGTATCTACTCCCCTCCCTCACAGGGAGGGGCTGGGGGGTGGGTCTTCTGCTTGCCTTCTGCCTGTTCTGCAGCTGCAGCGACAATGACTTCGCCGGTGACCCGGCACGCGACTGGAACGGCACATCGTCGTACTTTGAACCTACCGACGAACAGGGGTTCAGCACCTACTACACTCCCTCCGTGGGGCGTGTGGGCGACCCCATGCCCTTCTACGACCAGCGGACCGGCGACTTCAAGGTGCTCTACCTGCAGGAATATACCAACAACATGACCTTCCGCTTCCACCCCATCTGGGGCGTATCAACCAAGGACGGAGCCAACTACACATCACTGGGCGAAATCATTCCCTACGCTGCCAACGACTACCAGCAGGACGCAGCCATCGGTACGGGATGCGCCTACGAGAAGGACGGCACGTACTACGTCTATTACACCGGCCACAACGGAAACTGCAAAAACCGCGAGGTGGTGATGCGTGCCACATCGACCGACTTCAAGACGTGGACCAAGGACGAGCTCTGGACGCTCAACGGCCCTGACTTCGGCTACTCCGGCAACGATTTCCGCGACCCGCAGATCTTCATGGCCGACGATAACCTCTACCACATGCTCATTGCCACCTACCCCGTTGGTGGCGGCGACCCAGTGTTTGCCGAGTTCAAGTCGCCCGACCTGAAGTCGTGGGAACACGTAGGACGCATCCGCATGATTTGGGACCGCATGCTCGAGTGCCCCGACGTCTTCAAGATGGGCGACTGGTGGTACCTGGTCTATAGCGAGAGCTTCCGTGCCTCGTGGAGCCGTAAGGTGAAGTACATGATGGCCCGCACCTACGACGAGCTGAAGGACTGCTTCAACAATGGTCCGAAGTGGCCGGCCGACGGTCATGAGGGAGTGCTCGACAGCCGTGCCTTCTATGCCGGCAAAACAGCCTCCAACGGCACCGAACGCTACATCTGGGGCTGGTGTCCCTTCCGTTCGGGTGCTGACCTGCATGAGAAGAACGTCAGCGTGGGAGCCGGTGACGGCAATGAGCCTAACTGGAGCGGCGCACTGGTGTGCCATAAGCTCATTCAGCACAGTGACGGTACGCTGACTTTGGGTGCCGTGCCTGCCATGGCGGCCAAATACACGCAGCAGCAGGATGTGAAGGTGATGGCCTCCAACGGTTACAACAACGGAACACTGACGGGCGACGATGCCTATGTGCTCTACAACCGACTGGGAACAGCCAACCACCTGTCGTTTACGGTGAAGACCTCCAACAACTGGGATAAGTTCGGCATCTCCTTCGTGCGCAGTACCGACCACGACTTCTACTACACCATGGTGGTGAACCCCGAGGATGAAAACCACCGTAAGGTGAACTTCGAGCAGGAGGGCTATCGTGTCACGTCTGATGACAATGGCAACGAGCAGCAAATCTACGGCAAGGGATTCATTGAGGGCATCGACGGCTACTGGTTCGAACGTCCTGCTGACAACACGTACAAGATTGACATCTATACCGACAACTCCGTCCTGGTAATGTACATTAATGATGTATGTGCCTACACGCAGCGCATCTATGGCATCCAGAAAAACTGCTGGAGCGTGAACAACTACGGAGGCTCCGTCACGGTGAGCGACATCAACGTCAGCCAATATTAATTCTTACAGTTTGGTTAAGTTAGTAATGTCTCCACCCCAGAAGTCACATGTCTAAGGGGTGGAGATTCTTTTTTTCTTGTGAAAAATGTTTCATTGAACGTTTTTTCTTACTTTTTGTATCATTATTTATAGTATAAGAGGACGGAAAAGCGTAACTTTGCAGCAAATTCCAATAACTAAATCAAAATGAAAGAGACAATGAAGAGAAACTTTTTGACACTGCTGCTGCTGGCTGCATGCTGCCTGACCAAGGCCCAAGTGACGCCCAGCATTCTCAGCGACCGGCATGCCATGGTGCGCCTGAGCAACGCAGAGCGATATGTGCTGCTGCCGGTGGAAGAGAAGGCCGAAATGGCCAACATCCGAGTGCTGAACAATAACAACACCGTCGAGACGCTCAACGTGCGCCTGGCCGTGGATAAGGTCGATTACTTCGTGCCGTTGGAAATTAACGCTAACTTTAACGTCAACGACAACGTCAACACTCAACCCTCCACGCTCAACACTCAACGCTCAACCCTCCACGCTCAACGCTCAACGCTCCTCGACATCCACTTCAACGGCGACCGCCGTACCACGGGTGCCCTGAAGGAGCTGGCCTGCTGGAAGGAGATGAAGCTTTCTGACACCTTCGACACCCAGAACCGCGAGCACTTCCGCCCGCTCTATCATCATACGCCCGTTTATGGCTGGATGAACGATCCGAATGGTATGTTCTATAAGGACGGCGTATGGCACCTGTTCTACCAGTGGAACCCCTACGGCTCCATGTGGGAGAACATGACGTGGGGACACTCTACCTCTACCGACCTCATTCACTGGGAGGCTCAGCCGACGGCCATCAAGGCCGACGCCCTGGGAACCATCTTCTCTGGCTCGTGCGTCGTTGACCATCAGAATACGGCAGGCTTCGGCAAGGACGCCGTCATCGCTTTCTACACGTCGGCCGGAGAGTCGCAGACGCAGAGCATGGCCTACTCCACCGACGGCGGACGCACGTTTACTAAATATGAGGGCAACCCCGTCATTACGTCGAACGCCCCGGACTTCCGCGACCCGAAGGTGTTCTGGCACAAAGAGACACAGCGCTGGATCATGATGCTGGCCGTGGGTCAGGAGATGCAGATTTATTCGTCGGCCAACCTGAAACAGTGGACCATGGAGAGCCGCTTCGGACAGGAGTACGGCTGCCACGGCGGCGTATGGGAATGCCCCGACTTGTTCCAGCTGCCCGTGCGCGGTACGGGTCAGCAGAAGTGGATGCTGGTGTGTAACATCAACCCGGGCGGCATCTTCGGCGGCTCGGCCACCCAGTACTTCATCGGACAGTTCGACGGTCACCAGTTCACCTGTGAGAGCAAGCCCGAAGTGACGAAGTGGCTCGACTACGGCAAGGACCACTATGCCACCGTCACCTTCGACAATGCACCGGCTGGCCGCCGCGTTGCCCTGGCATGGATGTCGAACTGGCAGTATGCCAACGAGGTGCCAACCAAGCAGTTCCGTTCGGCTAACAGCATTGCCCGCGACCTGGACCTGTTTACCGATGGCACGGAGACCTATTGCGGCGTGACACCATCGCCCGAGGTGCTCAGCCTGCGCGGCAAACCCGCCAAGCAGCTCACCGAGACCTGCGAGGTAGTGGTCAGTCTGAAGGGCTCTGCCGACATCACCCTGTCGAATGCCAAAGGCGAGCAGGTGACGATGCACTACGATGCCCAGAAGCAGACCTTCAGCATGGACCGCACCAAGAGCGGCAACGTGACGTTCAGCGAGAACTTCGCCTGCGTCACCACGGCACCGACCCACGGACAGATGAAGCAGCTGCGCCTCTTCATTGACCGCTGCAGCATCGAGGCCTTCGACGCCGACGGCCGCATGGCCATGACTAACCTGGTGTTCCCCTCGGAGCCTTACACCAACATAAAGGTAACCAACAAAGCTAAAATAACTATTTATCCTTATAACTTATGAACAAAACATCCAAACTCGCGCTGCTGCCGGTCATGCTCTGCTTCTTCTGCATGGGCTTCGTTGACCTGGTAGGTATAGCCTCTAACTATGTAAAGGAAGACCTGGCTCTGACCGACTCCGTGGCTAATATCTTCCCCTCGCTGGTATTCTTCTGGTTCCTCATATTCAGCGTCCCCACGGGCATGCTGATGAACAAGATTGGCCGAAAGAAGACCGTGCTGCTCTCGTTAGTGGTGACCGTCGTGTCGCTGCTCATCCCCCTGTTTGGCAACTCGTTCGGCTTCATGCTTGTTGCCTTCTCGCTGCTCGGCATAGGCAACGCGCTGATGCAGACCTCGCTGAACCCGCTGGTGTCAACCGTCATGGGAGGCGGCAACCTGGCCTCTACGCTCACCTTCGGACAGTTCATCAAGGCCATCGCCTCGTTCCTGGCGCCTTATCTGGCCATGTGGGGTGCCACGGCCGTCATCCCCCACTTCGGACTCGACTGGCGCGTGCTCTTCGCCATCTACTTCGTGGTAGGCTTGCTGGCCACGCTGCTGCTCGGCATCACGCCTATTGAGGAGGAGCGCATGGAGGGCCGTGCCTCTACGTTCGTGGAGTGCTTCAAGCTTCTGGGCACCCCCATCGTTCTGCTTTCGTTCCTCGGCATCATGTGCCACGTAGGCATCGACGTGGGTACCAACACCACGGCTCCGAAGATTCTCATGGAGCGTCTCCACCTGACGCTCAACGACGCCGCCTTCGCCACTTCGCTCTACTTCATCTTCCGTACCATTGGCTGCCTGACGGGCTCGTTCTTCCTGCGCGTCCTGCCCACACGCACGTTCTTCATCATCAGCGTCATCATGATGGCCCTCAGCATGTGCGGCCTCTTCATCGGCACCGAGAAGTGGATGCTCTACACCGCCATTGCCCTCGTGGGCTATGGCAACTCTAACATCTTCTCCATCTGCTTCGCCACAGCCCTTGAGTCGCTGCCCGACAAGCAGAACGAGGTCAGCGGACTCATGATTATGGGACTCTTCGGCGGCACCATCTTCCCGCTGCTCATGGGCTTCATGAGCGACGGCATGGGCCAGGTAGGCGCCGTCATCGTCATGGCCGTGGGCGTAGCTTATTTATTCACGTACATCAAACAACTAAAAACCGCATAACACTATGGAACAGAAGAAATATGTAGTAGGCCTCGGAGAGGCCCTCTGGGACGTACTTCCCGAAGGTAAGAAACTGGGTGGCGCACCCGCTAACTTTGCATACCATGCCGGACAATTCCTTGGCTCTGAGAACACGCTGGCCATCAGCGCACTGGGCGAAGACCGACTGGCCGAAGAAACCATCGAGGCCCTGAAGGAGCACTCGCTCGAGTACCTCATGCCGCGCGTGCCCTACCCCACCGGCACCGTCCAGGTGCAGCTCGACTCTGAGGGCATTCCCACTTACGACATCCGCGAGAACGTGGCGTGGGACAACATCCCCTTCACGCCCGAGATTGAGGCCGTGGCCAAGAACTGCCGCGCCGTCTGCTTCGGCTCGCTGGCCCAGCGCAACGTGGTCAGCCGCGAGACCATTCACCGCTTCCTTGACGACACGCCCGCAGACTGCGTCAAGATTTTCGACATCAACCTGCGCCAGCAGTTCTACACCAAGGAGATTATCCAGGAGAGCATGCGCCGCTGCAACATCCTGAAGATTAACGACGAGGAGCTGGTCCTCATCGGCCGCATGTTCGGCTACCCAGGATTGGACATTGAGAACAAGTGCTGGCTCATCCTGGGCAAGTACGACCTCGACATGCTCGTGCTGACCTGCGGCACCAACGGCTCCTACGTCTTCACGCCGGGTCAGATGTCGTTCCAGGAGACGCCGAAGGTTCAGGTGGCCGACACTGTAGGTGCCGGCGACTCCTTCACAGGCTCCTTCTGTGCTGCCGTGCTGAGCGGCAAGCCCGTGGCCGAGGCTCATAAGCTGGCAGTAGAGGTGAGTGCCTTCGTCTGCACGCAGAACGGAGCCATGCCCACACTGCCCGCCGACCTGCTGGCAAAAGTGAAATAGCCTTTATTAATAATAAAAAAAGAGGGTGTGCCTGGTTGGGCACACCCTCTTTTCGATTAAGGCTCGGGGCCTGGGTCAGGTTTTGCGTTTGCTACCTGATAGATGGGGCGGTAGGTGTACTGGGGCACCTCTTTGCCCTCCACAGTCTTGTAGGCGATTTCCTGAAGCATGTTGAGCTTGAGAGAGCAACGTTCCTTGAACTTCTTGCTGGTGATGCTGTCAATCTTTGTGCCGTCGGGGAGGAAACGTACGTGTACGCCCGTTACGATATCGTCGGCACCTAATTTCACGGCCTCAGCACAGCTGGCCACACCGCCCTTGCGGCTCACGAGTGTGGGATAGAAGGTACCCACACCGTTCAGCTGGACGGCTACGCCCTCAGCAAGACAGTCGAAGACAGTCTTCTGGAAGATAGTCACTACACCATCTATTACTTCGCGACCGAAGATGGTGTCCGTTTTAGCGATCCTGTCGCAAAGACCGCGCTGGTTAATCGTCGAGGTACGGTCGAGGTACGGATACAAGCGTCCGAACTGATCGCTCTTCTCGTTCTGGTTAGCGCGAAGATTCACGCGAACTTCTACATCATGTGTTGCCATACGCTTTTACATTTAGAATTGTTAGACATTTATTAATTTTACCTGTTTGACTGATTCGTCGGTGCAAAGGAAAGAAAAATAAATGTACTTTTTTGTTCATCTTGTACCAATTTTCAAAAGTGCACAAAATGAACAAAAAACAAACAATGCCTTGCGTGGCTTAATGCTGCTCTTCCGGGGTCAGCACCTGGCTGAAATGCCGGGCTGCCTGGCGATAGACGGCATACCAGAAGCTGAGGTTGAACTGCCCTTTCTCCCACACGATTTCTGGTTTCACACTGCTCTTGATATATTCGTCGAAGCTGCACGATGTGCGTTGAAGTTTACTGATGCACACCCTGAAGTAACGCTCGGCACACAGGTTCGCATCCTTCGGCAGGCCATCACGGCAGAACTCAATGTACTGTCTCTGCTGATGGAAGAAAAAAGTGCTGCTCGTACTGAGCCGGTGGATATGGATAAAATAGAACAAGCAGACTGCCAGATGCGTGATGCCGTACTCCTTGTCAAAGTATTCGCCGCCTTCCTTCCATTTCATACGGGCGGCAACGCCGTCGTTAAGCATGGCATCCGCAGCCGTCTTGATGGCTTCTATCATCATGTGGTCGGCCAGCGGCTCGCGCAGGAACCGGTGGTCGCCCG
>ERZ842401.118-NODE-118-length-100873-cov-4.957646_pt1 | contig 100873 bp, 78 predicted proteins | sample MGYA00521270_ERZ842401 | MGnify/ENA primary metagenome ERZ842401 (study PRJEB31892, sample SAMEA3878208) | bioreactor metagenome | biome: Moose rumen | place: Sweden | collected 2011-10 | study: EMG produced TPA metagenomics assembly of the PRJEB12797 data set... | reverse complement strand
CCAAAAGAATCCGCTTATATGCGATTTTTCAAAACAGACCTTAAGGGATGGAAAGAAAGAGAACAGTGAACCATTCAACAGTGGTAAGAGAGAATGTTAAGGTTGCCCTCAGATCAATAAAGAGCAATAAGCTAAGAAGCATTCTGACAATATTGATGATTGCCGTGGGCATCACTTCCCTGCTGGGTATCCTTACGGCTACGGAAGCCCTGAAACACAATGTAAACGAAAGCTTTGCCTCCATAGGAAGCCAGTCTTTCTACATAATGCCCATAATGCGCTCGTCTGGCGAAAGGAGCGGAAGAATCAGAAACAGCCAGAATATCAGCTACTTTCAGGCAACATCCTTCAAGGAGGCTTTTCACCCTGAGGTGCCGTGCATCGTAACGGTTTACACAAGAAGCAGCGCTACGCTCAAAAGGGGCGACAGAAGCACCAACCCCAACTGCATGGTCTATATGGCAGACCAGGACTATTCGGCTTTCAGCAACCTGACCGTAGCCAAGGGCAGAGACCTGAGTTCCAAGGATGTCAAAGACGCATCCAGCGTATGCATTCTGGGCAGCGGAACTGCCGCCACCTTGTTTGACTCCACAGAAGACCCGGCCGGAAACAGCATAACCATTAACGGAACGGCCTATCTGGTAGTGGGCGTATATGAAAAATCTTCTGTCGGCGGAATGTACGGAAGTGTGGATCAGGGAGTTGTTATTCCAATAACCAACGGACGCACAAGGTTTTCGGCCAGTTCGTTCCAGATAGGGATAAGACCTGCCTCAGCCCAGAGCAGAACCCAAGACCTGTATGCTCAGGCAGAAAACACCTTCCGGTCTGTCAGAAGGCTTTCTCCAGGTGACAGTTCAGACTTCTACATCAGCTACAACGAAACCATGGTAAAGGAAGCCGACAAGACCTTGGGCACCATTACACTCATTGCCGGCATCATAGGCCTGGTCACCCTTCTGGGAGCTGCGGTTGGACTGATGAACATAATGCTGGTGAGCGTAAAGGAAAGAACTTCCGAAATAGGAATCCGCAAGGCCATAGGCGCTTCATCCAAAATCATCAGGCAGCAGTTCCTTGTTGAGTCTGTGTCAATTGCCCAGATAGGCTGCCTGATAGGAATAATACTCGGCATATTGGCAGGCAACCTTGTGGCCCTTCTGATGGATGCCCCCATGCTCATTCCCTGGGGATGGATTCTGGTTGCCGTAATAATCTGCTCAATAGTTGGAGTTGCAAGCGGCTATCTCCCTGCAAAGAATGCCGCCGCTCTTGATCCTATTGAAGCTCTGCGATATGAATAATTCATTATCTTTGCACGGATACACAAAAAGCATTGAAACATGTCAGAGAAAGAGAGGGAAGATTTAGCTGAAGCACCGCAGGAAGGCAAATTTGCAAAACTCATAAAAGACGGAGAAAACAAATACCGGCTTCCGGGAATGTACAAAAACTGGTTCCTGGATTACGCCTCTTATGTAATACTGGACCGTGCCGTTCCGCACATAGAAGACGGACTCAAGCCCGTGCAGAGGAGAATCCTGCACGCCATGCGCAAAATATATGACGGATCTCTCACAAAGGTGGCCACAATTGTGGGAGAAACAATGAAGTTCCACCCTCACGGAGATGCTTCTATAAAGGACGCCCTGGTACAGATGGGCCAGAAAAACCTGCTCATAGACTGTCAGGGAAACTGGGGCAATACCATAACCGGAGACGAGGCCGCTGCAGCAAGGTACATAGAGGGCCGCCTTTCGAACTTTGCCGTGGATGTGGTCTTTAACCCAAAGACAACGGAATGGATGAATTCTTACGACGGCCGCAACAAGGAGCCTGTCACCCTTCCGGTTAAATTTCCGCTGGTGCTGCATCAGGGAGCGGACGGTATTGCAGTGGGTATGAACTGCAAGATTCTTCCCCATAACTTCAACGAACTTCTGGATGCTTCAATAGCCTTTCTCAAGGGAGAAGAATTCCATCTTTATCCCGATTTTCCCTCCGGAGGCATAATAGATGTCAGCCGCTATGCCGACGGCAAACGCGGCGGGCAGGTAACCGTAAGGGCAAGAATCGTAAAGACCGACAAGAAAACCATCAAGATTGTAGAGCTCCCCTATGGCAAGAATTCCGGAGGTATCTGCCAGAGCATAGTAGCCGCCAACGAAAAGGGCAAGATCAAGATCCGCAAGGTAGAAGACCTGTCTTCTGCCAAGGCCGAAATAGTTGTAACTCTGGCGGCAGGAGAAAGCCCCGACAAGACTATAGACGCCCTTTATGCATTTACAGACTGTCAGGTATCGCTGAGCCCAAATACGTGTGTCATAAAAGACGACAAGCCCCACTTCCTTTCCGTATCTGAAGTTCTGGAATTCAGCACTCTGAGAACAAGGGAACTTATACGCAAGGAGCTGGAGATAAAACTCGGCGAACTGGAAAACACATGGCATGGGCTGTCATTGGAAAAGATATTCTTTGAGGAAGGCAAGTACAAGATGCTGGAAGAAAAGCGTACCCGCAGCTGGGACGCCCAGGTTAACGAAATCCACAAGGCCATGAAGGTTTACGAGCCGCTTCTTCATCAGAATGTTACAAGGGACGACATCCTTAAGCTGGTAGAAAAGCCTGTTAGAAAGATATCCCGATTCGACATCAAAGAGTGCAATGCCCGCCTGGACAGCGTAGAAAAAGAAATGGCCAAGGTCAACAACGACCTTGCAAACCTCACTCAGGTTACAATAGACTATTTCCAGAGCCTCAAGGAAAAATACGGAGAAGCATACCCCCGCTGTACGGAAATCACCAATCTGGAAACAATTCAGGTTTCCAGGGTTGCAGTTGCAAATGCCAAACTTTACGCCAACTACGAGGAGGGCTTCATAGGTATGGACCTCAGGAAAGACGACAAGGCTGAGTTTGTCTGCAACTGCTCCGACATAGACGACATCATAGTCTTTTTGCAGGACGGCAGGTATATTGTTACAAAAATATCCGACAAAGCATTCGTGGGCAAGAACATACTCTATGCCGGAGTCTTTATAAAGAACAATCTCAGAACCGTTTACAATGTAATCTACCGCGACGGCAAAGTAGGCTTCAACTATGTCAAGAGGTTCTCGGTTGCATCGGTTACAAGAGACAAGGAATATAACCTGACCCTTGGAACGCCAGACAGCAAAGTGCTTTGGTTTACGGCCAACCCCAACGGAGAGGCCGAAACCGTAAGAGTTCAGCTCCGCCCGAGGCTCAAACTCAAGAAGCTGGTGTTTGACTACGACTTTTCAACGCTTGCAATCAAAGGCCGCACCTCCAGAGGTAACCTGCTGAGCAAGAATCCGGTAAGCAGAGTAACCCTCAAGTCCAAGGGAGGAAGCACCATAGGCGACAAGCCCCTGTGGTTTGATATGGATGTGAACCGCCTGAACGAAGACAAGCGCGGAATATATCTTGGCAAGTTCAAAGACGAAGACAAGATTCTGGCAATTTACAAGAACGGAACCTATGCCACAACCAGCCAGGACCTGAACAACCACTATGAGGGCGAGCTTCTGAAGATAGAGAAGTTTGATCCCGCAAAAGTCTTTGCAGCAGTTTATTACGATTCCGAATCAGAAAAATACTACCTCAAGAGGTTCAAGTTTGAGGCAAACGGCAACCCTGTTAACATTTTCATCAGCGAAACCCCTGGCAGCTACCTTGTAGCCCTTACCGGAATGGAGAGATGCCAGGTGGTCATCCAGTTTGGGGGAAAGCACGAAGGGCGCCCCAACGAGGCTGTGAGCGTAGATTCCTTCATTGCCGAAAAAGGATGGAAAGCCAAGGGCAAGAGGCTCACGCAGTTTGAGGTTGAAAAGGTTGCGCTGATAGAACCTCCGGTGTTGGAAGACGATGAAGATGCAGCTGAAGACTCCGAACCGGCCGAAGATCCTAAGAATGTGGATGTTCATGAGTTTCCTGATATGACGGAAGACTTCCCCGAAGATGACTCGGAACCCACGCTGTTCTAGTTTCTGTATATGATTATAGCACTGTGCGGATTCATGACCAGCGGCAAGACTCTTGCCGGTCAGGCCCTGTCTGAAAAGACCGGCCTGCCTCTGATTGATCTGGACAGGTACATAGAGCAGAAGGAAGGGCTGGACATGGAGGCCATCTTCAGCCAGAAAGGAGAACCTCATTTCAGAGCCGTTGAGGAACAATCGCTGAGAGAAATCATTGAAAACAAAGACGGTATAATCCTTTCTCTGGGAGGAGGCACTCCCATGAACCCCAGATGCGCCTGCCTGCTCAAGGAAAAGACCAGGTGCTACTTCCTGTGCTGCTCCCCAAATGTTCTGGCAGCCAGGATGTTGCTTCTGCAAGACGGCCGGCCTCTGGTCAAGAACCTGCTTGCAGGACACAAAGGCTCAACGCCCAAAGAAAAGCTCCGGATCCTTGAACTCTGGGCGGCGGAAATGCTGAAGGACAGAGAGCAGATCTATATGCAGTGCTCAGTAAAAAAGATAGACACTTCCGACTGGGACGTTGAAAAAATACTGGCCCAGATTGAGCCGTTCTGAAACGCAAGGGCTATAAGGTGGTATCCTTGCCTTCTCTTATATCTTTGATTCTCAACTGTATATTGGCAATACTTGAACGGTAGAAATTCTCAGCTATACTGTAGCATATATCCACCGGTTCGCCGGCTGCAAGGTGGTCAAAGTATTCGCTCATATTGAATGCTATTGCGCTCAGCGGACGGAAAGAGTCTGTTTCCTGTATAAGTTCGAGCTTGAGATGGCCGCCACGCCCTCCTACAGGATTTCCTACCACCCGGCCGTTGCCGTTGTCATAGACGCTGGTTGTCATGAATACCGGAGACTGGTTGCCCGGCCCAAAAGGCTGGAACATGTTCAGCAGGCGGAAGAACCTTGGAGTTATCTGCCTGAATTCCAAGAAAGCGTCTATGTTTATGATGGGAGTGAGAATTTCCTTTGTAATATTCTTTGTTACAATGTCTTCGAAACGGCTGCTGAAGAGTTCCAGATTTTCCTCCTTGAGGGTCAGACCTGCGGCATAGGTATGGCCGCCGAAGTTTTCCAGAAGGTCTGCACATCCTTCGATTGCGGCATAGAGGTCAAAGCCTGCAATGCTTCTTGCAGAACCGGTAACAAATCCGTTGGAAGATTTTGTAAGCACTATGGTGGGCCTGTAGAATGCCTCAACAAGGCGGCTTGCAACTATTCCCACAACTCCCTTGTGCCACTCCGGATTGTAAACTACGGTGGAGTTCAGGACGCTGAACCTGGGATGGTTGCGGACTGTTTCTATCGCCTGCTGGGTAATTGCCCTGTCTATGCTCTTGCGTTCGTTGTTGTGGTCGTTGATGAGCTTGGCAATGTGGTTGGCCTCCATGGTATCATCCGAGGTAAGCAGATCCACGGCCATGCGCCCGCTCTCCATTCTTCCGGCGGCGTTGATTCTGGGCCCTATCTTGAATACCACATCGTCTATGGTAATCTTGTGTTTTTCAAGTCCGGAAAGTTTGATCATGGAAAGGAGCCCCTTCCTCGGGCTCTCGTTCAGACGCTTCAGGCCGTAATAGGCCAGCACCCTGTTCTCTCCGGTTACGCTCACAAGGTCCGCTGCAATGCTCACTGCAACAAGGTCCAGCAGCGATTCTATTTCTTCAAACGGAATTCCGTATCGCTGAGCATAGCCCTGAACCAGCTTGAAACCTACACCGCAGCCTGAAAGGTCATCGTAAGGATAGTGGCAGTCTTCACGTTTAGGGTCCAGGGTGGCCACGGCCGGAGGAAGTTCCTCGCCCGGAAGGTGGTGGTCGCAGATGATGAAATCTATGCCCTTTGTCTTGGCATAGCGTACCGCATCGGCCTCTTTGATTCCGCAGTCAAGGGCTATTACAAGGCTGCAATTCTTTTCCGCAGCCCAATCTACGCCATTGATGGATATGCCGTAACCCTCGTCGTAGCGGTCCGGAATGTAATAGTCAAGGTTGCCGGTGAGCCTGCGGAGGAAGGAGTAAACCAATGAAACGGCGGAGGTTCCGTCAACGTCGTAATCGCCGTAAACCAGGATTTTTTCCCCGTTTACAACCGCCTTGCGTACCCTGTCAACTGCAACATCCATATCCTTCATCAGGAACGGGTCATGCAGGGTGCTCAGCAGTGGGTGGAAGAAGCGGCGGACTTCGTCTGCATTCTTTATACCCCTCTGGACCAAAAGGTTAGCCAGAACCTCGTCTATACCAAGGTCCTGAACCAGCTGCCGGGTATAAATCGGATTGCCGGGTTCGCGCACTATCCACTGTTTTTCTCTGGTTTTAACTACCATAAATCTCCTTGCCAAAAAGGTAGCCGCAAATTTAATGAATTTATATGTGATAAAAAAATGTTACCTTTGTGCGGTAATAGAAAAACCTATGGAACAAAACTTTAACGAACAGGAACAAAACCGCAGGCAGAGCCTGCAACAGATACGCAACTTGGGCATCAATCCTTACCCGGCTGCCGAATTTCCGGTTACCGCCACTTCGGCACAGATACTTGAGGGGTTCAACCCTCAGGCCAGTGAAGATGACCCTTCGCAGCAGATATTCAAGAACATATCCTTTGCCGGAAGAATGATGAGCCGCCGCATCATGGGCGCTGCATCGTTCATAGAACTGCAAGATTCAGAAGGCAGGATTCAGGCCTATGTCAAGAGAGACGAAATCTGCCCCGGCGAAGACAAGACCATGTACAACACCGTGTTCAAGAAACTCCTTGACATCGGAGACATCATCGGAATCAAGGGCTATGCCTTTGTAACCCAGACCGGCCAGAAGAGCATTCACGTAAAGGAACTTACGGTTCTGAGCAAATCGCTGAGGGTACTGCCTATAGTAAAAGAAAAAGACGGAGAATTGTTCGATGCCTTTGCAGACCCCGAGATGCGTTACCGCCAGAGGTATGTAGATCTCATCGTAAATCCGGAGGTCCGCAAGGTCTTTGAAAAGCGTACCAAAATCTACAACGCCATGAGGGATTTCTTCAACGCCAACGGATATCTGGAAGTTGAAACCCCTATCCTCCAGCCTATTCCGGGTGGAGCAAACGCCCGCCCGTTTGTAACCCATCACAATGTGCTGGATATGGATCTGTATCTCAGAATTGCCGATGAACTTTACCTGAAGAGGCTGATCGTAGGCGGCTTCCCCGGAGTTTACGAGTTCTCCAAGAACTTCCGCAACGAGGGTATGGACCGCACTCACAATCCGGAATTTACGGCCATGGAAATCTATGTAGCCTACAAAGACTACTATTGGATGATGGACTTTACGGAAAAGATGCTGGAAAAGATAGCCGTTGCCGTTAACGGAACCACCAAGGCTCAGATTGGCGAGCATGAAGTAGATTTTGCAGGGCCCTACAAGAGGCTTCCCATGCTGGAGGCCATCAAGCAGTATGCCGGCGTGGACGTAGAAGGAATGAGCGTGGAGGAGCTCAAAGAAACCTGCCGCAAGCTCAATGTTCCAATCCAGCCGAGCTTCGGAGAGGGCAAACTCATAGATGCCATCTTCGGCGAGTTTGTAGAGGGCAACCTCATCCAGCCTACCTTTGTCATAGACTACCCCGTTTCGCTTTCGCCTCTTACAAAACGCAAGAGAGACAACAACAACCTGGTAGAGAGGTTTGAACTTTTCGTATGCGGAAAGGAGCTGGCAAACGCCTACTCCGAGCTCAACGATCCTATAGACCAGCTGGGCAGGTTCCAGGACCAGCTCAAACTCAAGAACGGAGGAGACGACGAGGCCATGTACATAGACTTTGACTTTGTCCGCGCCCTGGAATACGGAATGCCGCCTACCAGTGGAATGGGTATAGGAATGGACCGTCTGGTAATGTTCATGACAAACCAGATTTCTATCCAAGATGTCCTGTTCTTCCCCCAGATGAAGAAGGAGCAGTAAAGCAGCAAGCAATTGCCCTGAAAAGGGTAACTGCATCTTAGGAAAACAAGATATGCTGAAAATGAACAAGAATCTGTCACAGAATATGATAACCTCCTTGCAGAACCCTAAAGTCAAGGAGGTTGTTTTGTTGCAGGAAAAATCTCGGGAAAGAGAAAAGACCGGCCTGTTTCCGGTGGAAGGCATCAGGGAAGTTTCCGCCTGCATAGATTCGGGTTTTGAAATAGATTCCGTCTTCCTCTGCGACGAGATTCTGCACCCAGGCACCAACCTCTCCGGCAAGAACCTTGTCTTGCCTTCCTCCCCTGAAGACGAATCCGCATCCAACCCAATCGGTTATGACAGATTCACCGTAAATGAAATTCTGAAAATAATCCCAGAGAACAAAATCTTCAGGGTTTCTGCCAATGTATATGAGAAGATCGCCTACCGTTCTTCCACGGAAGGCATACTGGCACTGGCCAAAGCCCGCCGTACAACTCTTGAAGATCTGCACCGCCTCCTCACTTCAGGTATATCGGCATCAAAAAAAACAGCATCAAAGACCTCAGCATCAAAGACTTCTGCTTCAAAGGCTTCTGCTTCAAAGGCTTCTGCTTCCGGCACACCGTCAGAAGCCAGCCGTCCGCTGATTATCGTGGCCGAAGCGGTTGAGAAGCCCGGCAATCTGGGAGCAATTCTCCGGACAGCCGATGCAGTTGGAGCAACGGCGGTCATCTTTGCCAACCCCAGGACAGACCTCTACAACCCCAACCTCATACGCGCCAGCCTTGGCGGAGTATTCACCCAGACCATCGTATGCTGCAAGAGCGAAGACGCCATTGCTTTCCTCAAGAGCCATGGCATAAAGATATTCACCGCCCAGCTACAGGACAGCGTCCCTTACTACAATACAGACATGACGAAGCCCTGCGCCATAGCCCTTGGAAGCGAGGCCGACGGCCTGACCGACATCTGGCGCCAATCCTCTGACCGCAAGATTATGATACCCATGCTCGGCAGGCTGGATTCGCTCAACGTGTCCGTTTCTGCCGCCATCCTCTGCTACGAAGCCCTCCGCCAGAGAAACCTAGAGCAACAGCAACACCTATACTCCAAAGAACAATGAACCCCCAAAAGTCTCCTGCCACCTTACTATCTCATCAATGAAACCCCAAAAGCCTCCTGCCACCTTACTATCTCATCAATGAAACCCAAAAAGCCTCCTGCCACCTTACTATCTCATCAATGAAACCCCAAAAGTCTCCTGCCACCTTACTATCTCATTACCAACATATTACGCAAAGTCCTTCCCCGGATTTTCATCTAAGGACATTTAACAAAAAGCTCAATATCAAACAATTAAGCGGCAGCGTCATAATATGAAAAAGTTCGCTCTCATAGGATATCCGATCAAGCATTCGCTGAGCCCGGCACTGTTCAAGGAGGCATTCCCTTCTGCATCTGAAAACCAAGAACCGGTGCAACATGAACCTATGGTATATGACCTTGTAGAAGAGCCGTCTATTGACAAATCTATAGCACGCTTAAAGCAAGAAGGCTACTGCGGAGCAAACGTAACCTCACCGTTCAAGGAGAGCGTAATGCAGTTTGTCACCGATCCAGACCCTGTTACCAAAACTCTCGGAGCCACCAATCTCATCCTGTTCAAAGATGGCAGAACATACGGCTACAACACAGACTACCTTGCAGTAAGGAGGATGGTCCGGGAATTCAAGACCTGCATTGAGGGATTCCACAAAACAGGACGAAACTCAGTGGAGGTAAGAAATGTAGAAGTTGCAAGTAGAAAAGTTCAGCATGCGGCAATCGTAATCGGCTGCGGAGGAGCCGGCAAGGCAGCAGCCCTGGCCTGCCGGGACGAAGGCCTGGACACTATCATAACCAACCGCACCCTTTCCAAGGCTGAAGGATTTGCCAAAGCAATATCAGAACAGGCAGATAAACTATCCGCCAAGATGACAGCCCGGAAAACTTCAGGCAGGATAAAGGCAGTCAGCATCGCTGAGGCAAAAAGACTGCTGGAAAAACTCCTTGGCCATAAGCCTGACAATACATTGGCTCTGGCAATCTATGCCATCCCTGCTCCGGACGGAATTCTCAGTGAGATCCTCAAAAGTTGCAATCAAATTCAGAGAGAAATCCGAACCCCGAGAGAAAGAATACCTAACAGTCCAGACAGCAGGATTAGAGTCATAGAGGCAAATTACAAGGATCCTTGCCTGAATCTGGAGAGCGGACTGAAGTGGCTCAGATACCAGGCGGAATGCAGCTTCAGGCTCTTCAAGCTTAAGATATGACCTTACTCATTCAGGGTTTCTCTATGATGGAAATGTGTACAAGCTTTGCCGGAGAGTCCGCACTATAGATGCTGGCTCTTTTCCCCGGCACTTAAGCAATCTTTTACCACTAAAAGTTGCACTATTAATTTGAATTTACGAGTTTTTTGTTATATTTGCACAAAGATAATTCCCTTTCTCTTTTATGGGGGGTAATGTGTTGAAAATTAACAAATTACAACCTCATATCATTATGAAAAACAAACTTCCTTACACAGCTCCGGTATGTGAAGAAGACTTCCTTGAACCGGAAAGCAGCATTCTTGATGCAAGTCCTATGGACATAAACTATGACCTCCCTGATGTGGGGGATGACACTGATTTCTAACCCTTAAATGCGCACAAACATGAAACTTATAAGATTATTTTTAGGAATTTGCTGCGCAGTGGCAGTTCTTTCGGCCTGCAGCAAGGAAGATAACGCAAAAGTTGAAGAAACCGGACCGGCTACCATAACCATCAGCACAGACGACCTAGCGACAAAGACCGTTATCGGACGCGACGACGAATCCGGGAAATACACCCATACCTGGAAGGATGGCGATGCCTTGAGCTGTATCATAGTAAACAGTAGTTCAGACTATTATCTGGACAAGTTCGTCCTGGTTTCAGGGGCAGGGACCAAGTCTGGAACCTTCGCTTGCTCAAGTAGCCACATCAACGCTTCCGGATATACTTATCCTATAATAATTTATCCTTACACGGAAGAAGAATCTAGCGGCTGGTATACCTGGTCTTGGGAAAACCAGGAAGGCGGAAGCCTGGAAAACCTGTCAAAATATATTATGCTTTATGCCCGGGCATCCTTTGAAGACAGGGTTTTCAAAGGATGGTTCACACCATCTGAGAAACCAAGTTTCATAGCTGATTCATATTTCCTGAAATTCCCTGAAGGTTTGCAGATAGTTGGCAACGCTTCAGGAAACCACACTGTGGATTTGACTTTCAGCGCATCAGGATCTTCCTATGTAAGGATCAGGCAGCAGTATTCAAAAACTTCCTATTCAAGTAATTCTGTGAATGGCAGCATAAAACTTACTGGCGTAGCCCTTGTAGATGGCAAACTTGCAAAAGACACTTATATGTATGTCAAGACAAATACCAACCCTGGCTCAACCTATACACTTGAAGTAAAAGAGGGTTCAAATTCTGTAAGCTACACACTTACAAGCGGCTCCAGCTACAAGAGCACTGGCCGTATGTACAAGTTGAACCAGAGCAATTTCACTCCTGTACAGAACTTCTAGCAACTCAATTGACAGTTGAAGTTGAAGTTGACAACGGACAAAGGACAACTTACAGCTGCTGAACCAATAAACAGCAATCCAGCAAATACAAGATAGTGATAATCAATGAATTATCAAAATCTTTAGCCTTTTTACTTTATCTATTTTTCACTTGCGAAACTTGCGTCAACAATGAAAACACTTAAAGAAACTTACGAGAAACCGTATTCAAAAAGCATTGAATGTGAGTTTCAGGGTATTGTATGTGCCACAAACCTCGAATCTATTGAACCAGGTTATGAGCATGATTGGGAACCTCTAATGTAATCATTATAAAAAAGTTATTTTTGCTAGCAGCTGCAGCAGTCATGCTGTTTGCCTGCAACAAAGAAGACAAAGTGTCCGTTACAAAGTTGGGCAACCATAAGTTCTATGCCACTATAGAAGGAACAGTTCCTGGCACAAAGATCTATGCTGAGAAGGTTTATCTCTACAAGAAGATAAAGTAACCAAAGCTTTATATAAGAAAACTTTGGTTTTCCAAAAGATCGCCGGTCCGTTAGGGCTGGCGGTCGTTTTTTTATGTCTATACACCATTTTGCATATTATTAAATTTTAGAGTAAATTTACCCGTTAAAAATTTTGATTTATGTCTTTCAACAAAGTATTGATTTTAGGAAATGCCGCCGCAGCACCGGAGGTCAGGCATTTGGAAGGAGGAGCGGTAGTAGCCAATTTCCGCGTTGCAACATCCGAAACCTTCACAGACCGTAGCGGAAACCGCACGGAAAGAACCGAGTGGCACAATATCGTGTGCTGGAGAAGATTGGCTGAAACAGCCGAAAAATACATCCAGAAAGGAACACAGGTATTCATCGAGGGAAGAATCACAACCCGCGAATATACAGACCAGACCGGTCAGAAAAGATACAGGACCGAAATAGTTGCAGACAGCATCCAGCTTACCGGCAGAAGGCAGGACAACCCTAACGCTCCGCAGTCGGGGCAGGGCGGATACCAGAGCGGCCAAAGCTATCAGGGCGGGCCTCAGCAGCAAGGCTACCATTTTCAGCCGGCTCAGGGAGGTTACCAGAACGCTCCATCCCAGGGCGGGTCTCAGCAGCCTCTGCAGAACAACGGATTCCAGCAGCCTGCACCTCAGGCACCTGCAGCTCCGCAGGATTTTCCGGCCATGGATGATTTCAACGATACAGAAGCCAACGACCTTCCGTTCTAGTCATAAACAGTCATTATTTTAAACTGAATTTTGCAACATGAAAGTTGATGTTGTGCTTGGCCTTCAGTGGGGAGACGAAGGCAAGGGTAAGATTGTGGACGTACTTGCCCGTAACTATCCCGTGATATGCAGATTCCAGGGCGGCCCCAATGCCGGGCACTCCCTGCAGTTCTCAGGCAAAAGCTTTGTGCTCCATTCCGTTCCCGCCGGAGTTTTCCGCAAGAACACCGTCAACCTCATAGGCAACGGCGTTGTGCTGGATCCGGTCATTTTCAGGCAGGAATGTCTGGATATAGCCAAAATGGGAGTAAACCCCACGGAGAACATAATTATCTCAAAGAGAGCGCATCTGATACTCCCAACCCACAGAATCATGGATGCCGCCAGCGAGGCCAGTCTGGGAAAAGCCAAGATAGGCTCCACTCTCAAAGGCATTACGCCAACCTATACAGACAAGACTGCAAGAAAAGGTCTTAGGGTAGGAGATGTTTTGGCCGGCGATTTCAGCAAAAAATACAACAGTCTCACTCAGAGGCATCTGCTTCTTCTCAAGCAGTATGGCTTCCAGTACCAGAGGGGCAAAATCAAGAACGAGGCAGCCTCTATGGAGTTCAACCTTAAAGACTTAGAAGCCGAGTGGGCAGAAGCCGTTGATTTTCTGAAGAAATTCAGGATTGCGGACCTCGAGTATGAAATAGACAGCCTGCTGAAGACCAAGAAGGCTCTGGCAGAGGGAGCACAGGGAACAATGCTGGATGTGGAATTTGGAGCCTACCCGTTTGTAACCTCTTCTTCAACCATCTGCGCCGGAGCATGCACCGGTCTGGGAATTGCCCCATCTAAGATTGGGAAAGTATTTGGAGTGTTCAAGGCCTATTGCACAAGGGTTGGAAGCGGCCCATTCCCCACTGAACTCAGCGATGCAGTAGGTGAAGAAATCCGTCAGAAAGGCCATGAGTTCGGAGCTACTACCGGCCGTCCCAGAAGGACTGGATGGCTGGATCTTCCGGCACTCAAATACGCCATTATGATAGACGGCGTCACAGACCTTATCATGATGAAAGCCGATGTGCTTGACACTTTTGATACTATCAAGATTGCTGTCGGCTATAAAGTAGGCGGCAAAAAGACAGACAAGGTGCCTTTTGATCCCGATACTAAGGTTGAGCCGGTTTACAAGGAGTTCAAGGGCTGGAAGAAAGACCTTACCAAGTGCAAGAGCGCAGAGGATCTTCCGGCTGCCTTCAAGCGCTACATCGCCTTCATAGAAAAGGAACTGGGGGTTAGGATTTCTTACGTTTCCGTAGGGCCGGATCGCTCCCAGACTATAAAACTTTGATCTGCGTAGCAACAAGCAAAACCACAAAGGGCCCAACTATTTCGTCTGCCCCTTAAGCTGCTGAGACTCAGTGAATTAAACAAAGTCCCTCCTCTTGATTCAGAGGAGGGACTTTTTATAAATGTCTATATGCCAATCATTTAAGCGGCAGGGCTTTTCCCCTTGAACACAGCTGATAGCAAGGCTAACTTTCCTTGAACGCAACGGCTAACCAAGATGGTCTTTCCTGCACGCTTGTCGCTGAAAAAACAGGTCCGCTATTTCTTCTTGTTGGGAAGATCCAGTTCCAACTGAGGGTTCTTCTTTGAAGAAGCCTTCAGCAGCAGCGATACGCAGACGGCAACTATTCCAAGACCTATGAATATGTACTCGGCCCTTACGGCAGCGGTAATCTCCTGGGCGTGGTTGCCGGCATCTATCACATACTTCTTGAGGACTCCGCCCACGAAGATTGGAACAAGCAGCATACCCATGTTCTGAATCCAGTAGATGAGCGAATAGGCCGTACCCAGATTCTTTTCCGGAATTATCTTAGGAACGCTTGGCCACATTGCGGCCGGAACAAGGCTGTAGCCGATGCCGAGAATACCAATGGCTCCGTAGCCGGCAATCTGGCTTCCTTCCGGAGCAAAAGCTATGATCAGGTGAGCCGCAAGTACAAGGCACGAACCAAGTATCATCCAGGTAGTTGCCTTTCCTATTCTGTCAACCAGGATTCCGAACAGCGGAGTACCTATAACCGTACAGAAAGGAATCATGGAAACCATCCAGGCAGCAGTTTCTACATCCAGACCGAACCTCGGTATGATGATGGAGGTTGCAAATTTCTTGAACGAAATGATGCAGCAGTAGAAGAACACGCAAAGCAGCGATATCAGAATATAGTGCTTGTTGGTCAGAATCTTGAATATGTCCGAGAACTTGAATTTGTCGTCTTCGCTGGTTTCCTTTGTGTCGGTTTCCCCGGTCTGCTTGTCAAACTTTGCATCCATGGTTATGAACACACTCCAGAGAATGATTCCCACAATCATGATTGCAAGGCCCACAAGTGCAGGGCGGTTAGTTTCGGCAAAGGTGTAGATGGCATCCTTGGCATGTTCGCCCACAAGAATAGGAGAAAGCACAAATGCCATAGCCGTTCCCAATCTGGCAATTGCCAGCTGTGCGCCCATTGCAAAGGCCATTTCCTTGCCTTTGAACCACTTGGCAATGGAACGCGTAACGGCAACTCCGGCAATTTCGCTGCCCAGGCCAAATAGCATGCAGCCCACATAGGCCAGCCACAAAGAAGGTTTTGCAATGTGGAGGGAGTTGAGCATCCAGTTGGAAAGACCGCTGCCGTTGAAGGCGCTTGAAATAGCGTAGGCTACAATGGCGGCTCCGCCAACCATCATACCTACGAAAATGGAACCGGTAATTCTTACGCCCCATTTGTCAAGGAGCATACCGCAGATAATTAGGCCGCCCCAAACGCAGAGGAATGAATATCCGCCTGCATAAAAACCGTAGTTCTGAGAATCCCATCCCAGCTGTACGAGTTCCGGAGTCTTGAAGATATGGCTCAGGGTTGAGAACATATCGTCAAAGAAGTAGGACGCAAACATCGGAACAACCAGACACGCCAGCACTATCCATCTTGCGCTCTTGGAATCTCGCAGAAGTTTGATTGCTTTGTTCATCTTAGTATCTTTAGATTTTTGAAAATATTTACGGTGGAGTTACTCGGCTGCATTGCCGGATTCTTCCTTAATGTTTGGAAGTTCAAGACCATAGCCCTTCTTTTTGTCAACTTTCTTGAGTACGAAGCCCAGAAGCAGAGCTGCCACACCCAGGCAAGCAAGCATCAGAAGAGGTGCAGTGTAGTTCAACTGGGTAGGATCCTCTACACCAGGGTTGGTCTTGTCCAGAATCTTGCCTATGAGCAACGGGAAGAGCCAAAGACCTATGTTCTGAATCCAGAATATGAGGGCGTATGCGCTTCCTATGATTTTGGCGTCAACAAGCTTTGGAACGCTGGGCCACAGAGAAGCCGGAACGAGCGAGAAAGATGAGCCCAGAACCAGAATTGTAAGATAAGCTATGATTACACCGCCTACCTGGTTCCCCTTGAACATAGGGAGTATGAAAGCAAATGTAAGGTGGCAGAATATCAGAAGCAGAGAACCCAGAACGAGCATGCTTGCAGCCTTGCCCTTGTGATCTACATAGCTTCCAAGTATAGGAGTGATGCCCACTGCCAGCAGAGGGAACACTGCAAATATGCTTTCTGCGCTCTGCCTCATATATCCCATGTAGCAGAATACTACCAGAGCTATGATGGCTATGGCCAGCAGAGTGTATTTCCTGGCCTTGCCCTTTGAGAAGTTGCTCATAAAGGCTGCCACTGCTACAACGAGCATTATAATGTACTGAACTACAGTTACCGAACTTGACCCCCAGAAAGAATCCTTTGGAACATCGGTAAAGGTGAGGTTGCACTGGAGCATGTTAACCGCATATTTCTGGAACGGGAATATTGCCGAGTAATAGAGAACGCAGAGGAGAGCAACCAGCCAGAATCCGCTGCTCCGCAGAATTGCACCTATATCGCTGACCTTGAAAGGATCATCCTTTTCTTCGGCTTCACCGGTCTGAGCATCAAGCTTTTTGTCCATGAAGAAGTAAACAATGAACATAATCAGGGCAATCATCAGGAGCACTACTCCAAAAGCCACTGAACGTGAAACTTCTACATGCTCGCCCAACTTTGCAAACATCGGGGAGAATATCATGCAGGTTGCAACACCCAGTCTGGCAAGAGCCATCTCGGAACCCATTGCAAGAGCCATCTCGCGGCCCTTGAACCACTTGACGATTCCTCTGGAAACTGTTATGCCGGCCATCTCGCAGCCGCAGCCGAAAATCATGAAGCCCACTGCGGCAAATTTGGCGCCGGCGGGCATTCCCCTGTAGAAGGGTGCAATGCCGAGTTCGTCAAAACCAGGTATGTAGTTGAGATTGTTGTCAAACCATGCTGCTATGGACGTTCCCTGGAAGCCTTCGGTTACGGCATACCATTTTATTATGGCGCCCACCAGCATCACAATACCGGAGAGTACGGCCGTAAACCTCACTCCCATCTTGTCCAGAATGATGCCGGCAAAAATCAGGAAGAATACAAAAACATTTAGGAATGTTTCAGCTCCCTGCATTGTACCAAATGCCGTTGAATCCCAGCCCCTTGTTTCCTGCATCAGGTCCTTGATGGGGCTAAGGATGTCCATGAAGATGTAGGCGCAGAACATGGCCAGTGCCAGCAGCAGAAGTGCCAGCCAGCGCATTGCAGCCGAATCTCTGAGTGTCTTTTTTATTTCTGTTGTCATTGTTATAGGTTTTTAGATATATTTCCGGTCAAAACGACTTCGCAATTTACTCAATATTTTGTAAATTGCGTACCGTTTTTTAAGAAACCCTATCCATGGAACAGGTAAAAAGACTGCTCAGAGATTCTTCGAGAGCCAGATGGACGGCACTTATGATAGTGTCTTTTGTGATGTTTGCGGCATATCTGGCCTCCGATGTATATTCTCCGCTAAAGACCATTCTGGAAGAAAACAACGCATGGTCCAGTACCGAATACGGCTATTTCGGAGCTGCCCAAAGCGTTTTCAATGTCTTCCTTGGAATGTTGATTTTCAGCGGATTGTTGCTGGATAAAAAAGGCATACGCCTGACCGGAAGCCTGGGTTGCGCCCTTATGGTGGCCGGCTTTGCGCTCAAGTATTATGCGGTGGCCTTCATCCCCTCCGGAGAGGGCATGGTGTCTTTTTTGGGCATGAGCATGAAAACTCAGGTATTCTGGGCGAGCTTCGGGTTTGCAATCTTTGGTACGGGGTGCGAAATGGCCGGCATATCTGTAAGCAAGGCTATAGTCAAATGGTTTAGCGGCAAGGAATTAGCACTTGCAATGAGTCTTCAGCTCTCCATAGCAAGACTCGGTAGCGGAGTTGCGCTTATATTTGCTCCAATGATATCCGAAAGGCTTCACAATGTTACTACCGTAGTACTCATAGGCCTGATATTCATGATAATAGGTCTTCTGGCCTTCTTCGTTTACTGCCTGCAAGACAAAAAGCTCGACAATCAGATCAAGGCTCTGGCTGAGGAATCGGGGCAGCAGGAGGAATCTTCTTTTTCTCTCCGCGATGTCAGACAGATAATCTCCAATCCAGGGTTCTGGCTGATTTCTGTGCTCTGCCTCATTTTCTATGCAGCGGTAAGCCCTTTCTTCAAGTTTACATCTGATCTGATGGTAAATAAGTTCAACGATGTAACTCCTTTTTATTCAGGCATATTCCCATCGCTGATACCATTCGGATGCATTATATTCTCCCCTCTTTTCGGAGCTATCTATGACAAATTCGGCAAGGGTACATCGCTGATGATAACAGGAGCTCTTGCCATTACCGCCGTGCATGTCGGCTTCGGCCTGCCGTGGGTGCATCAGATGTGGGTTGCCGTGGTGTTGCTTCTGCTTCTGGGTTTGGGCTATGCCATGCTGCCAGCCGCCCTCTGGCCTTCGCTTGCCAAGATAATGCCTCAGAAACAGTATGGTACGGCCATTGCCCTGGCCTTCTTCATCCAGAACATAGGCCTGATGCTAGTACCTATGGTTATAGGATGGGTGCTGGACAAGTATTGCACGGTAGCATCCTTTGCCGGAGGAACCGTCAGCTACCCAGGCAACATAAAATACGACTATACCCTTCCGCAGATAATTTTTGCGGTCATGGGAGTCTGCGCCATCCTGCTTTCGTTTGCCCTGAGACGCCTGGACCGCAAGAAAGGCTATGGCCTTGACAGAGCAAAGAGCATTCAGTAGAAAAGAATCATACATTTTGATAATGGAATTCAGAATACTAGATAAAATAGATTCGCCGGCTGACCTTAAGAGCCTTACCATAAGGCAACTGGAAACGCTGTGCGAGGAAATCAGACAATATATGATTGAGTGCTGCGCCACTAACCCGGGGCACCTGGGAGCTTCGCTGGGCAGCGTGGAACTGGCCGTGGCCCTGCACTATGTGTTCAACACTCCGGAAGACAAGATAGTATGGGATGTAGGGCATCAGGCCTACGCCCACAAAATCATAACGGGCAGAAGAGAAGCCTTCAGGCTCAACCGCACAAAAGACGGCCTTTCAGGGTTCCCGAAGATGAGCGAGAGCCCATACGACAGCTTTGGGGTTGGCCATGCATCCACTTCCGTTTCGGCAGCCTTGGGCCTTGCCACTGCCGCCCGCCTGCAGGGCAAGGGCACAAAAGTAGTGGCAGTACTCGGCGATGGGGCCTTCTCCGGCGGCCTTGCATACGAAGGCATGAACAATGCCGGAGCCAGCGGAACTGACCTGCTGGTAGTCCTGAACGACAACCAGATAGCCATAGACAAAAACGTGGGGGCCATGCACAACTACCTGCTGCGCCTTTCTACCTCCACAACCTACAACAGGGTCAAGAACAAAGTATGGGATGCCCTGGGCGCCAACTGGCTCAGAAGGCATATTCAGAAAGTGGTCAAAAGTTCCAAGAACTTTTTCTTCAAACATTCCACCATATTCAGCGGCCTGGGCTTCAGATATTTTGGCATCATAGACGGCAACAACATATCCGAACTGGTAGAAAAACTCCGGAGGGTAAAAGACCTTAAAGGCCCAAAACTGTTGCATATCAGCACAGTAAAAGGCAAGGGCTACAAGCCGGCGGAAGAAAATCAAAGTGTATTCCACGCTCCTGGCAAGTTCGACATAGAAACCGGAGAAAGAATACGCACAGAAGGCTCTCCGCTCAAATACCAGAACATCTTCGGACGCACCGTAGTACGGCTGGCCGAAAAAGACAGCCGCATAGTAGGCATCACTCCGGCCATGCTCAGCGGAGGGCAGCTGAGCGACATGATGAAGGCATTCCCGGAAAGGACCTTCGATGTGGGTATCGCTGAGGAACATGCCGTAACATTTGCAGCAGGCCTGGCAGCCAACTCAATGCTCCCCTTCTGCAATGTCTATTCCTCTTTCCTCCAGAGAGGGTTTGACCAGATTATCCACGATGTAGCTCTCCAGAACCTGAAAGTCATATTCACCATAGACCGCGCAGGGCTTGTGGGAGAAGACGGGGCCACTCATCAGGGAGCCTTTGACCTTGCCTATCTGAGATTTATTCCCAACATAACCGAAATGGCCCCCATCAACGAAATAGAGATGCAGGACATGATATATTCGGCAACCTTGGACCAATATACCGGCCCTATTACAATAAGGTATCCCAGAGGAAACTGCCTTGGCCTTACCTTGCCGGATGAATTCAAGAGCATAGAAAAAGGAAAGGCCGAAAGGCTCTCCAGGGGTTCGGACATAGCCGTGCTGAGCATAGGAACAATAGGCAATCAGGTAATCAAGGCCATAGAAATGCTCGGCCAAGACTCTTCAAAGGTTTCGCACTACAACATGAGGTTCCTCAGGCCTTTGGATACAGAAGCCGTAAAGGAGGCCGCCTCCGGCCATAAAGTAATCATAACCGTAGAGGACGGATGCGTCATAGGAGGCCTTTACGGAGCTGTGTGTGAGGCTCTTGCCAATGAAGGTACCAGCTGCCGGATATTCGGCATGGGCATACCCGACAAGTTCATAGAACAGGGTACGGTTCCCGAGCAGCTCAAGGAATGTGGAATAGACGCAGAGAGCATCTGCAGGGCCATGAAATACTTTTTTTAAAAGTTTTTGAAAAAAGTTTTGCTTATTAACATAAAACTTCTACCTTTGCAGTCCGTTTTGAAAACGGGCAGCTTGACTGCCGATGTAGCTCAGTTGGCCAGAGCAGCTGATTTGTAATCAGCTGGTCGGGGGTTCGAATCCCTCCATCGGCTCAGAATACATAACTTTAAGTTTGGACGGAGGGGTACCAAAGTGGCCAACTGGGGCAGACTGTAAATCTGCTGGCGCACGCCTTCGGAGGTTCGAATCCTTCCCCCTCCACAATTATTGCGGAAGTAGCTCAGTTGGTAGAGCATCAGCCTTCCAAGCTGAGGGTCGCGGGTTCGAACCCCGTTTTCCGCTCCAATGCCAATGTAGCTCAGTGGTAGAGCACTTCCTTGGTAAGGAAGAGGCCACGGGTTCAATTCCCGTTGTCGGCTCCGCGCATAGAATATTCAAAATCGTTAAATTAATATTAATTTTATCATTATGGCAAAAGAAAAATTTTTGAGGGACAAACCTCACGTTAACATCGGTACGATCGGCCATGTTGACCATGGTAAGACCACTCTTACTGCCGCTATCACCAAGGTTTTGGCTGAGAGAGGTTTCACCAATGCTGATGATATCAAGTCTTTCGACCAGATTGACAACGCTCCTGAGGAGAAAGAGCGTGGTATCACCATCAACTCTGCCCATGTAGAGTATCAGACCAAGAACCGCCACTACGCTCACGTTGACTGCCCTGGTCACGCTGACTATGTAAAGAACATGGTAACAGGTGCTGCCCAGATGGACGGTGCAATCCTCGTAGTAGCAGCTACCGACGGTCCTATGCCTCAGACAAGAGAGCACATCCTGCTCGCTCGTCAGGTAAACGTTCCTAGGATTCTTGTATTCCTCAACAAGGTTGACCTTGTAGATGATCCTGAGATGCTGGATCTCGTTGAAATGGAAGTCAGAGAACTTCTGGGCTTCTACAACTTTGACGAGAACTGCCCTATCATCAGGGGTTCTGCTCTTGGAGCTCTTAACGGAGATCCTAAGTGGGAAGAGGAAGTTCTGAAACTCATGGATGCTGTGGACGAGTACATTCCGCTGCCTCTGCGTGACAACCAGAAGCCGTTCCTTATGCCTATCGAGGACATCTTCTCAATTACCGGCCGTGGTACTGTTGCCACCGGTAGAATTGAGACCGGTGTTGTTCATGTAGGTGATGAGGTTCAGCTGATCGGACTCGGCGACGAGCCTAAGAAGACTGTTGTTACCGGCGTTGAGATGTTCCGTAAACTTCTTGACGAAGGTGAGGCTGGCGACAATGTCGGACTTCTCCTCAGAGGTATCGACAAGAAAGAGCTCAAGAGAGGTATGGTTGTAGCTAAACCTAACAGCGTAACCCCTCACAAGCAGTTCCAGGCAGAGATTTACGTTCTGAAGAAGGAAGAAGGCGGACGCCACACTCCTTTCAAGAACAACTATCGTCCTCAGTTCTTCATCCGTACACTCGATGTTACGGGTGAGATCAAACTCCCTGAGGGACACGATATGGTTATGCCGGGCGATAACGTAACAATCACCGTTGACCTGATTTATCCGGTAGCAATATCAGAGGGTCTGCAGTTTGCAATCCGCGAGGGTGGCAGAACAGTAGGCGCCGGTCAGGTAACTAAGATTCTCGACTAATCCGTCTGACCTGTCGAAAAACAAATTCCCTGACATCCGGAAGAAATTCAGGTTCAGGGAATTTTTTAGGGACATAGTTCAAGGGTAGAATAGCGGTCTCCAAAACCGTTGATGGGCGTTCGAATCGCTCTGTCCCTGCTCCGGAAGTAAATGTTACGATTTGCCTTCGGTTAACAGGAAACTGAAAGCTTCCATTCGGTTTCCCAAATTTTGAATTAAATGAGCAGAATAGGTAACTACATCAAGGAGTCATACAAAGAGCTGACCAAGAAAGTTTCTTGGCCTACTTGGGCGCAGCTCCAGAGCAGTGCGGCAGTAGTAATGGTGGCAACAGCCATCTTTGCAATACTGGTGCTTGCCATGGATTTTACGTTCAAGTATCTTATGACCGGAATTTACAGATTGCTCCAATAATCCCACACTTGATATGAACGAGCAGAAGCTTAGATGGTACATCGTCAGGGTGCAGGGTGGAAAGGAGAAGAAAGTTCAGGAATATATCCAGAACGAAGTCCGCAGGGCGGGCAAGGAGGATATGGTTCCTCAGGTCCTTATTCCTACAGAAAAAGTCTATCAGGTCAAGAACGGCAAGAGAGTTCTGGTAGAAAAGATCTGCTACTCTCAGTATGTTTTTGTACAGGCCGTAAGCACCAAGGAAAAGGATGAAAAAGACTTTACCCTTTCTCCCGAAATTCAGCACCTTATCTGCGATATTCCTTTTGTTTCGGGCTTCCTTACAAAGGAGTCGCCGCGTTCAAAGGAAACCAGAAGGCATCCCTATCCGCTGCCCGAGGCCGAAATCAACCAGATTTTGGGCAAGGTAGATGAAATGATAGACATTGAGGATGAGGCTGCTCCATCATTTGTTGTGGGTGAGGCAGTAAAGGTCATCGATGGTCCTTTCAACGGTTTTAACGGAAATGTCACCGAAATTCTTGAGGACAAGAAAAAACTCAAGGTTGAGGTCAAGATTTTCGGAAGACCTACCACTATGGAACTTAATTTTGTTCAAGTAATTAAAGAGTAAAATTTTTCAATTATGGCTAAAGAAATTGCCGCTTTGATCAAGTTACAAATTAAAGGCGGTGCAGCTAATCCCTCTCCACCTGTAGGACCGGCTCTCGGTTCAAAGGGTGTGAACATCATGGACTTCTGCAAACAATTCAATGCCCTGACCCAGAATAGAGCAGGTAAGGTTCTTCCTGTTATCATCACAGTCTTTACAGACAAGTCCTTTACTTTTGTGGTAAAGGAGCCGCCTGTTGCTGTCCTGATTAAGGAAGCTGCCAAGATCCAGACCGGTTCTGCCGAATCCAACAGAAAGAAGGTTGGAAAGCTCACTTGGGAGCAGGTAAGGAAAATCGCAGAGGACAAGATGCCTGATTTGAACTGCTTTACCCTCAAATCTGCAATGAGCATGGTTGCCGGTACAGCAAGGAGTATGGGTGTCACAGTTGAGGGAGATTTCCCTGCCGACGTTAAATAAAAGTGCAATGAGTAAGCTAACTAAAAATCAGAAAGTAGCCCAGGCTAAGATTGAGCCTGGCAGACAGTACAAGTTGGCAGAGGCTTGCAGCTTGGTAAAGGAAGCCGCCTACACAAAGTTCGACTCTTCCGTTGATGTAGCCATGCGTCTGGGTGTTGACCCGCGTAAGGCCAATCAGATGGTAAGAGGTGTTGTTACCCTTCCTAACGGAACGGGAAAGGTTGTAAGAGTACTTGTACTCTGCACCGCAGACAAAGAGAACGAAGCTAAGGAAGCCGGAGCTGACTATGTAGGCCTCGACGAATACATAGAGAAGATTAAGGGCGGATGGACAGACATTGACGTCATCGTCTGCACCCCTTCTGTTATGGGTAAGGTCGGCGCCATAGGTAGGATACTTGGTCCGAGAGGTCTGATGCCTAACCCCAAGACCGGAACCGTTACAATGGATATTGCCGGTGCGGTTAAGGAAATTAAGGCAGGTAAGATAGACTTCAAAGTTGACAAGCAGGGTATCGTATCTTCAAGCATCGGAAAATGCTCCTTCACAGCCGAGCAGCTGGCTCAGAACGCCACTGAATTCATCAACACTGTTGTAAAGCTGAAGCCTCAGGCACTCAAGGGAACTTACGTAAAGAGCGTATTCCTTTCATCTACCATGGGCCCTGGCATTGAGCTGGACATGAAATCAATCGGAGTTGAATAATCCTAAAGATGAGGAGGTAAAGAAATGAGGAAAGAAATGAAAGCACAGATCATTGACGATCTGACCGCCCGCATCAAGGAGAACCCTAATTTCTATGTAGCAAACATAGAGGGGCTCAACGCAGAGGCTACTGCTAAACTGAGACGCAACTGCTTCAAGCAGAACATCACTTTGCTGGTTGTCAAGAACACATTGTTTGCCAAGGCTTTGGAAAACAGTGGTATTGAAGATTGCCAGGATTTTGAGAAGGTACTTAAAGGTTCTTCTGCAATAATGTTCACTACAACTCCTAACGGTCCTGCAAAACTTATAAAGTCTTTCAGTGCCGCTGAGGGTAAAGGCAAGCCTGAACTTAAGGCTGCTTATATTCAGGAGTGCCCTTACATTGGCGCCGAGAACTTGGATGCACTTTGCAACATCAAGTCCAGAGAAGAACTCATCGCAGACATCGTTGCATTGCTGCAGTCGCCTGCCAGAAACGTTATCTCTGCTCTTCAGAGCCAGGGTGGCGGAAAGATTGCAGGTATCGTAAAAACATTATCGGAGAAATAATTATTAACACATAAAAAATTAAAACTATGGCAGATATTAAAAAATTTGCAGAAGAGCTGGTTAACCTGACAGTTAAAGACGTTCAGGAATTGGCTAAGGTTCTCAAGGAAGAGTATGGTATCGAGCCAGCTGCCGCTGCTGTTGCAGTTGCTGCTGCCGGTCCTGCCGCCGCAGCTGCTGAGGAGCAGACTGAATTTGACGTTATCCTCAAGGCAGCCGGTGCTCAGAAACTTCAGGTTGTAAAGGCTGTGAAGGAATTCACCGGTCTTGGACTGAAGGAAGCTAAGGATCTCGTTGACGGTGCTCCTAAGGCCGTTAAGGAGAAAGTTTCCAAGGCTGACGCTGAGACTTTAAAGGCAAAACTTGAAGAGGTTGGAGCAGAGGTTGAGATTAAATAAATTTATTCTCTACTTCTCCCTGCCTGTCAGGACGTAGTCAGGTTTAGGGCTAAAATGCCCTAAACCTTTTTGTCGTTTTTTTAAGTTTATATTCAACTAATTTTGTCCAAATGCCTCAAAATATTAATAATCAGCGAATTTCGTTCGCAACGTCAAAGACGCTACTAGACTATCCTGATTTTCTCGAGGTACAGCTGAAGTCGTTCAGAGAATTCTTCCAACTGGGCACAACAGCAGAAAACAGAAAGAATGAGGGCCTTTACAAGGTCTTCCAGGAAGCTTTTTCACAAAATTCGGAACCTTCAGGTATCAGGGACACCCGCAACAATTTCGTACTGGAATTTATAGACTACACAATAGACCCTCCTATCTACACTGAGGACGAATGTATGGACAGGGGTCTTACTTACTGTGTCCCTATGAAGGCAAAACTCAAACTCTCATGTACTGATCCGGATCATGAAGATTTTGAGCAGGTTATCCAGGATGTTTTCTTGGGTAACATACCTTACATGACACCCAGGGGTACCTTCATCATAAACGGCTCGGAAAGAATTGTGGTTTCCCAGCTGCACCGCTCCCCCGGCGTATTCTTCGGGCAGAGCATGCACCAGAACGGAACCAAGCTTTACTCGGCCAGAATCATACCGTTCAAAGGGTCTTGGATAGAATTCACTACCGACATCAACAAGGTCATGTACGCATATATCGACAGAAAGAAGAAACTGCCGGTAACAACCTTGCTCAGAGCAATCGGCTTTGAATCAGACAAAGACATACTCAACATATTCGGTCTTGCACAGGAGGTAAGAGCGGAAAGGAGCGAACTCGAAAAACATATAGGCCAAAGACTTGCAGCCAGAGTCCTGAAGAAATTCTACGAAGACTGGATAGACGAGGACACCGGCGAGGTAATCTATATGGAAAGAAATACCGTAGGTATTGAGAGAGGTACCGTACTTACGGAAGAAGTAATTGAAAAAGTCCTGGATTCAGGAACTGACTATATCCAGTTGCATAACGAGGATTCTGCAAGCACGGAGTTCGACATCATCTACAACACTTTGCAGAAAGACACCTGCAACACCCAGAAAGACGCCATCGTCTATACATACAGGCAGCTCAGAAACTCTGAACCGCCGGATGAGGCTACAGCTAAGGACGTTATAGAAAAACTGTTCTTCTCTGACAAGAGGTACGACCTTGGAACCGTAGGCCGCTACAGGCTGAACAAGAAGCTCAACCTCAACACATCCGAGGAGGTCAGGGTTCTCACCAAGCAGGACATCATAGAAATTATCCGCTATCTGATACAGCTGATTAATTCCAAGGCTACGGTGGATGACATAGACCACCTCAGCAACAGAAGGATACGTACCGTTGGCGAGCAGCTTGCAAACCAGTTCAGCGTAGGCCTTGCCAGAATGGCCAGGACCATCAGAGAAAAAATGAATGTCAGGGACAACGAAGTGTTCACCCCTACCGAGCTGATCAACTCCAAGACCCTGTCTTCTGTAATCAACTCCTTCTTCGGAACCAGCCAGCTGTCGCAGTTTATGGACCAGACGAACCCTCTTGCGGAGATGACTCACAAGAGAAGGCTTTCCGCCCTCGGTCCCGGAGGACTCAGCCGCGACAGAGCCGGATTCGAGGTTCGAGACGTACACTATACCCATTACGGACGTCTCTGCCCTATCGAAACTCCTGAAGGACCTAACATCGGTCTGATTTCGTCGCTTTGCGTCTATGCCAGAATCAACAACCTGGGCTTTATAGAAACTCCCTATCGCAGAGTAAACAATGGAGTTGTGGATCTTTCCGACAGCGGATATGTCTATATGAGCGCAGAGGAAGAGGAGAACCAGATGGTTGCTCAGGCAAATGTAAATCTGGACGAGAACGGAAACATTCTGGACGAAAGAATCAAATGCCGTTGGGAAGCAGACTATCCGGTGGTAAGCAAAGACGAAATCCATCTGATAGACGTTGCTCCTAACCAGATTGCTTCAATTGCAGCATCTCTGATTCCTTTCCTTGAGCACGACGATGCAAACCGTGCGCTGATGGGTTCCAACATGATGCGTCAGGCAATTCCTATCATCAATCCGGAGGCTCCTATTGTAGGAACAGGTCTGGAAGGCCCTGTAATGAGAGATTCCAGAACCCAGATTGCTGCCGAAAGAGCCGGAGAGGTAGTTTATGTGGACGCCAACCAGATACAGGTAAAATACGACAAGACCGAGGAAGAAAAGTTCATAAGCTTTACTCCCGATATAACCACATACAACCTTCCGATGTACAGAAAGACCAACCAGAGTACTTCCGTACGTCTGAAACCAATCGTAAGAAAAGGCGACAGAATTACAGCCGGCCAGATTCTGACCGAAGGATATGCTTCGCAGAACGGCGAACTGGCTCTCGGAAGAAACCTCAAGGTGGCTTTCATGCCTTGGAAGGGATACAACTATGAGGATGCTGTTGTACTCAGCGAAAGAATTGTAAGAGAAGACATTCTGACTTCCGTTCACGTAGATGAGTACCTTCTGGAAGTCCGCGACACCAAGAGAGGTCCGGAGGAACTTACAAAGGACATCCCGAATGTCAGCGACGACGCCACCAAGAACCTGGACGACAACGGAATCATCCGTATAGGAGCCACGGTTCAGCCGGGCGACATTCTCATCGGAAAGATTACCCCTAAGGGCGAAACCGATCCTTCACCTGAGGAGAAGCTTCTCAGGGCCATCTTCGGCGACAAGGCCGGCGATGTAAAGGACGCTTCGTTGAAGGCTTCCGCCTCGCTTACAGGCACCGTTATCGGAAAGAGGCTCTACTGCAAGGCAGGTCAGGGCAAGATGACCGACAAGGAAAGAAGGAACTTCAAGGCCAAGACCAAAGAAGAGGTAGAAAAGGCCAAGAAGAACTTTGAGAAGAAACGCAATGACCTCAAGGCTCTGTTCATAGACAAGATAATGACCCTTCTGGGCAAGAAGACTTCTCAGGGTGTGAGCGACATATTCGGAACCACGGTGGTTGCCAAGGGCAAGTCGTTCAGCAAGGAAGTTCTGGAAAGCATAGAAAGCTTTGAGCAGATAAATCCTTCCAAGTGGACTTCAGACAAGCACACCAACGAACTCGTAAGTGCCCTGATTCACAACTATCTTACTGAACTTAAGGAAATTACGGCTCAGTATAAGAGAAAGGAATTTGACATTCAGCAGGGCGACGACCTTCCGAACGGAGTAATGCAGATAGCCAAAGTCTATATTGCAAAGAAGAGGAAGATTATGGTGGGCGACAAAGTTGCCGGACGCCACGGAAACAAGGGTATCGTTGCAAAGATTGTAAGCGACGAGGACATGCCGTTCATGGAAGACGGTACGATAATGGATATCGTACTCAACCCTCTGGGTGTGCCTTCGCGTATGAACCTCGGCCAGATTTACGAAACCGTGCTCGGATGGGCAGGCCGTGAACTGGGAGTCAAGTTTGCCACCCCTATCTTTGACGGAGCTTCGCTTGAGAACATCTGCGAATATACAGACAAGGCAGGTCTGCCAAGATACGGTGAAACAAGACTCCGCGACGGCGGTACCGGCGAACTCTTTGACCAGCCGGCCACTGTAGGTGTAATCTACATGATTAAGCTGGACCACATGGTTGAGGACAAGATGCACGCCCGTTCTACAGGTCCTTACTCACTGATTACCCAGCAGCCTCTCGGCGGTAAGGCTCAGTTAGGAGGACAGCGTTTTGGAGAAATGGAGGTTTGGGCACTGGAAGCATTCGGTGCAGCAAATATCCTTCAGGAAATCCTGACAATCAAATCCGACGACATCACCGGCAGAAGCCGTGCATACGAAGCCATTGTAAAGGGCGAGCCTATGCCTGCTCCTAACATTCCGGAATCTTTGAACGTGCTCCTGCACGAGCTCAGAGGACTCGGACTCAGTGTTCACTTGGACTAAACGACAACTTAGAAATCATAAGAATATGCCTTTAAAGAAAGATACAAAAGTTAAGAGCAATTTCAGCAAGATTACCATCGGCCTTGCCTCTCCTGAAGAAATTCTGGACAGAAGCCACGGCGAGGTTCTGAAGCCGGAAACTGTTAACTACCGTACATACAAGCCCGAAAGAGACGGTCTGTTCTGCGAGAGAATCTTTGGTCCTACAAAGGATTACGAATGCTCCTGCGGTAAATACAAGAGAATCCGTTACCGCGGTATCGTCTGCGACCGTTGCGGCGTGGAGGTAACAGAGAAAAAGGTAAGAAGAGAAAGGATGGGGCACATATCCCTGACCGTTCCGGTTGCCCATATCTGGTATTTCCGTTCCACTCCAAACAAAATAGGCTCGCTGCTCGGCATAAAGAGCAAGCAGCTGGACTCCATAATCTACTACGAAAGATATGTGGTCATCCAGCCCGGTCTTGCAGCCGAAAGCGGTGTAAAGGAATTGGATCTGCTCAGCGAAGACGAATATCTTGCAGTTCTGGAAACCCTCCCCAAGGAAAATTCTTCCCTGTCGGATGACGACCCGAACAAGTTCATCGCCGAGATGGGTGCAGGCGCAATTTACAAGCTCCTGGCCAAGATAGATCTGGACAAGCTTTGCTATTCTCTCAGGCACTCTCTCGAAACAGAGACCAGCCAGCAGAGAAAGGCCGAAGCCCTCAAGAGGCTGAGCATCATCGAGGCCTTCCGCGATTCCAAAGACATCAACCGTCCGGAGGGGATGATTCTCAAGGTAATACCAGTGATTCCACCGGATCTGAGGCCTTTGGTTCCGCTGGACGGAGGAAGATTTGCAACCTCCGACCTCAACGACCTTTATCGCAGAGTAATCATACGTAACAACCGTCTGAAGAAACTCATAGAGATAAAGGCTCCGGAGGTGATCCTGCGCAACGAAAAGAGAATGCTTCAGGAGGCCGTTGACTCCCTGTTTGACAATTCCAAAAAGTCCAACACCATAAAGAGCGAATCCAACAGGGCTCTCAAGTCTCTGTCCGATTCTCTCAAGGGAAAGCAGGGAAGATTCCGTCAGAACCTGCTCGGAAAGAGGGTTGACTATTCTGCCCGTTCGGTTATTGTTGTAGGTCCTGAACTCAAGATGCACGAGTGCGGACTTCCAAAATTCATTGCAGCAGAACTTTACAAGCCTTTCATCATACGCAAACTCCTGGAAAGGGGCATGGTGAAGACCGTAAAGAGCGCAAAGAAGATGGTTGACCGCAAAGACGCCGTCATCTGGGACATTCTGGAAAATGTAATGAAAGGGCATCCGGTGCTGCTTAACCGTGCCCCTACCCTCCACAGATTGGGTATCCAGGCATTCCAGCCTAAACTCATAGAAGGTAAGGCCATACAGCTGCATCCTCTTGCATGTACCGCATTCAACGCCGACTTTGACGGTGACCAGATGGCAGTCCACCTTCCTCTGGGAAATGCCGCAGTGCTTGAGGCTCAGATACTTATGCTCGGAAGCCACAACATCCTCAATCCTGCAAACGGTACCCCTATCACCGTTCCTTCTCAGGACATGGTGCTCGGTCTGTACTATATTACAAAGGAAAGAGGCGGCATGAAGGGCGAAGGCGGAAGATTCTACTCTCCGGAAGAGGTAATCATAGCCTACAACGAACAGAGGCTTGATATCCATGCCAAGATTCAGGTACGCCTGCCCATAGATCTTACAGATCCTTCAAAGGGCTACCACCTTGTAGATACCACTACCGGAAGAATACTGTTCAACCAGGTAGTTCCAAAGGAAGTAGGATATCTGAACACCTTGATAAACAAGAAGGCCCTCAGAGACATCATCAGCCTTGTAATCAAGACTTGCGGCGTCATGAGAACAACCGAGTTCCTGGATGACATCAAGAACATGGGTTACCTCATGGCATTCCGCGGAGGACTTTCGTTCAATCTGGGAAACGTAATTGTGCCGGAGGGCAAGCAGAAGCTCATCGACGATGGTTACAAGAAGGCCGACGAGGTTAAGTTCAATTTCGACAACGGTCTGATTACCAACAATGAACGTTATAATCAGATTATCGATATCTGGACCAATGTAAACAACGAACTCAGTAAGGTTGTGGTCAAGGAAATTTCTTCCGATAACGAAGGATTCAACCCTGTATGGATGATGCTCGACTCCGGAGCCCGCGGTTCCAAGGAGCAGATTCGTCAGCTTTGCGGAATGAGAGGTCTGATGGCCAAGCCTCAGAAGTCCGGAGCTACAGACGGCAACCAGATTATTGAGAACCCTATTCTTGCAAACTTCAAGGAAGGACTTTCCGTACTTGAGTACTTCATCTCCACTCACGGAGCCCGCAAGGGTTTGGCCGATACCGCTCTGAAGACTGCCGATGCAGGTTACCTTACCAGAAGGCTCGTAGATGTTTCTCACGATGTAATCGTAACGGAAGAGGACTGCGGAACCCTCAGAGGTCTGGTAGCTACTGAAATAAAGAACAAGGACGAAGTTGTAGAAACCCTCTACGACCGTATCCTCGGAAGAACCACCGTGCATGAGATTTACGACCCTACCACCGGTGAAATCATCATCGGAGCCGGCGAAGAAATCACGGAAGAGGTTGCTGCCAGGATAGAGAGCCTCCCTATAGAGGCCGTAGAAATCCGAAGCGTGCTCACATGCGAGAGCAAGAAGGGTGTCTGCGCCAAGTGCTATGGCCGTAACCTGGCCCGCAACAAGATGGTTGAAAAGGGAGAGGTTGTGGGCGTAATTGCAGCCCAGAGTATCGGTGAGCCTGGTACTCAGCTTACCCTTAGAACATTCCATGTCGGCGGTACCGCAAGTGCCTCCGTTGCCGAAAACGAAATCGTTTCCAAGTACGACGGACGGCTGGAATTTGAAGAGCTCCGCACCTTGGACAAGATAGACGAAAACGGCCAGAAGCAGACCATCGTCATAGGCCGCGGCACAGAGCTCAGGATTGTAAATGCAGACAGCGGAATATCCATGTCGGAGTACCGTATCCCTTACGGATCAATCCTCTACAAGAAGAACGGAGAATTGGCCCGCAAGGGCGACAAGATCTGCGAGTGGGATGCCTACAACGCACTTACGCTTGCCGATGTTGACGGTCAGATTGTCTATGACCAGCTGGTTGAAAACGAAACCTTCAAGAACGAGGTTCTGGATGAGTTTGCAACCCACGTAGATAAAGTTGTGATAGACTCCAAAGACAAGAACAAGAACCCGGTAATCAGGATTGTAGATGCAGACGGCATAGAGCTCAAGAGCTACAACCTGCCTCTGGGAGCCCATATTATGGTAAACGACGGTCAGCAGGTCAAGGCCGGCGACACTCTGGTCAAGATACCGAGAGCCGCTTCGTCCAAGGCCGGTGACATTACCGGAGGTCTTCCAAGAGTTACGGAGCTGTTCGAGGCCAGAAATCCTTCTAACCCGGCCATCGTTGCCGAAATTAACGGCGACGTTCAGATGGGCAAGATCAAGAGAGGTAACCGCGAAATCATCATCAAGGCCCGTAAAGGCGATCAGGAAAGACATTATCTGGTTCCGCTTACCAAGCAGATTCTCGTTCAGGAGAACGACTATGTAAAGGCCGGAGACGCCCTTTCAGACGGAAGTGTAGCTCCTGCCGACATCCTCAGGATTCTTGGTCCTACAAAGGTTCAGGAATATATCGTCAACGAGGTTCAGGCCGTTTACAGAATGCAGGGCGTGAAGATCAACGACAAGCACTTTGAGGTAATTGTAAGGCAGATGATGCGCAAGGTTCAGGTTGTGGATCCGGGAGACACCCGCTTCCTTCCCGAGCAGCTTGTGGATCGTCAGGAATTCTTCCGTCAGAACGACGAACTGTGGGACAAGATGGTTGTCACCGATGCTGGAGATTCCAAGAATCTCTCTGAAGGACAGATTGTTACAGTAAGGGCTCTCAAGGACGAGAACTCATCGCTGAAGCGTCAGGCCCTGAAGATTGTAACTGCCCGCAATGCGGTTCCTGCAACAGCAGACCAGATACTCCAGGGTATCACCAGGGCAGCCCTCAAGACCAGCAGCTTCATGAGTGCGGCTTCGTTCCAGGAAACTACCAAGGTACTGTCCGAGGCAGCCATCTACGGAAAGACCGACACTCTGGAAGGCCTGAAAGAGAACGTCATCTGCGGACATCCTATACCAGCCGGTACAGGCCTCAGAGATTATGACAACATCGTAGTAACCAGTCAGGACGAGTACCAGAAGATGGTAAAGGCCCAGGCTGCGCTTGCAGCTCAGGCTGGCATCGCCGAGTAAAACCGATCAATACCTTTAAGAAATGAAAAAGATATTTATCATTGCAATTGCAGCCGTTACGGCACTGTCCTGCACCGGAAAGAAGGCAGGCTATACCATTACGGTGGATTGTCAGGATCCGGATTTTACCAGTTTCATTCTCACAGACCAGGACAGAGAAACTCCCCTTTCCGATACCGTTGCCGTAGTGGATGGCAAGGCCACCTTCACGGGCAAGGTTGACGGATTTGATGTACGCTATGTTCTGGCCAGGATGGGAGAAGCTCAGCCGATTTTTGTAAAAAGAGTCTTTCTGGAAAATGCGGAATATACCGTTACCGTTCCGGAAGGATTCAGCCCTTCAATTCCTTCTGAACTTGTTTCAAACAGCAAGCTTCAGATGCAGGTAGATTCAGTCCAGAATCTGATATCTGCCATATATGAAGGAATAGACATGAAGCAGCTGCAAAAGGAATTCAAAAACGGAAACCAGGCCGTAAGAGATTCCATCTCCACGCTTTTGGACGAACTCTCAGACAAGGCTTCTGCCATTGAAGAGAAATTCATGACAGAAAACCCTCTGAGCCCCATGGCTTTGGAAATGGCTGCCAGCAGTATCAGATACATCGGTCTGGATTCTGCAAAGAAGGTTGCCGAAAAGTTTGAGGCAGTTCCTGAATATGCTTCCAACAGAATTTTCAAGAACATCCAGAAGGAAGTCGCCAAGAAAGAGGCTCTGGCTCCCGGAAAACAAGCTCCGGATTTCACCCTCAACACTCCCGACGGCACTCCTGTAAAGTTCTCCGAAGTTTACCCGCAGAACAAGGTTACAATGGTAGATTTCTGGGCTTCCTGGTGCGGACCTTGCAGAAAATTCAACCCCACCCTTACAAAAATCTATGCCAAATACAGCAAGAAAGGCTTTGGCATCCTGGGTGTATCTCTGGACAGAGAAAAAGACAAATGGTTGGAAGCCATCAAGGCCGACAAACTCGTCTGGAAGCATGTTTCCGACCTCCAGTACTGGGACAGTCAGGCAGCTAAACTTTACAACATCAGCTTCATTCCCCAGAGCTACTTTGTAGATAGTCAGGGAACCATCCTTCTGGCTTCGCCGGAAGAAGATCAGATTGAAAGTTTCCTTGAGGAATATCTCAAGTAGAACTGAGGCATAGGCCGCAAAAAAAATAGGAGGATGTTTTCAATCCTCCTATTTTTATTTTGCCGCTAACCGGCCGGCCTCTTACTTCAAGAAATAAGGTTTCTTATGGTAAGGGTCTATCAGCATAGGGCCTTCGCAGCGTCTGCTGTCAGGAGTTGCAGACTTGGTTGAAGGGGCTGCCGAACCATAGCTGTTGGTCTTGTCGTAATCGTGAGCCACAAAGTCTTCAACAGTAGGCGTTTCTCCGGCGGTAATCTTTATTCTGCAATAAATTCTCCAGCGTCCTACGGTATTGAAGTGCGGTATGTTGTTAATCATACAGCTGCTGTTTTCGGAACGGTAAACACCTACTCCGTATGTTGCACTTCCGGCGTGGAGGTTGATGTTGCATGCGCCGTAGGTTTCGGTCATGTCTGCAAAAGTCTTCCAGTTTGCTCCCTCAATTTTTGGAGTAAGGTCCAGATTGCAATTTTCATAATCTGAATACCAAGCACTTGCCGTTGCATTCCACTGAGGAAGATATGTATTAGCATAGGCGCCAAGACCCTGCCAGTAACGGAATGTGGATTCATTGTCATGAGGATAGGCTGTGGTGTTATAATAGACATATTCATCGCCCAGCAGACCTATTCCATGGCCACCATACTCATGCCTGAGAGTATATGCAAAACCGCCGTATGAAGAATATGCAGGATGCCTTGCCGGAGTCTGGGCTATGGATATCATCTTCATGCCGCCCATACCGGAAGTCCATATATTGGTTCCTGCATATTGGTCTGCATTTATTATGATGCTTATAGGAGACCAGCTCAGGTTGGTTCTGGTTTCGTAATCCGTAGATCCGGCGTAGCCGGGGCATTTTGCCGCATACTCTATTACGGTAGCAGTGTTGCAGCCTATACCGGTTGAGTTTCCGCCCTGCCATGAGCATTTGAACTTGGTATCTACCTTGTTGTTAGCTTCTGCCCAGGTTGTAGAACCGGAACTCATTCCTGCCTCATTTGAATATGCTGCAACCTTGTAGATTGCAAAATAATTGTAGTAATACTTGTAAGGCTGGATTTCAAACAGAGCCTTTACACCGGCATCCACCTCGGTATCAAACTGTCCGCCGTATTTGAAGAGATCCTGAGTATAACCGTCTCCGGTATAGATGAGTTTGAAAGGACGTGAGGTAGATGTAACCTCGGTTATGGAGCCGTCTTCGTTGACCTCATAGAGTTTTACCTCTCCGTCTGCCCAGTAACTCTTGGTGGAACCGGTTGTGAAAGTAACCACGTCGCTTTCTACCTTTCCTCCATCAAATCCGTCATCTACAACCACCTTGTAATAATATGTCGTGTTCTTGTCCAGCTCTGATGTGTTCATCAAGGAAGTATTCTCGGTAGTACCTAAGGATGTCCACGTGGAGTTGTCTTTTGAAAGCATTGCCGTATAGGTCAGCTTATCGTTGTTTGCATCCGTAGAAGCAGTCCACGAAAATGTAGTAATGGTTTCTACTCCGCTGCCCGTAGGAGCCAGACCTGTAGGTTTTGTAGGTGCTGCATTTGCAGCAGCTTCCTTTGTAATGGTCAGATATTTTGTATTGCTGCCGCTCTTTACGGTAAGGAATGTCTGAGCCTTTGTCTTTTCAGTATAGTTTCCGGTACTTACGGTAACGGTGGCATTGCCGGTTCCTGAACTCGGTGTAACACTGGCAAGCCAAGCCGGCTTGGGACTGGGAAGAGTAATGCTCCAGGTACCCGTGCAGTTTACATTGAATGTTGCAGAACCTGCCACAGCCGGAATTGAAAGACTCTCAGGATCCAGAGTTATTGCCGCAGCAGCCGGTGCGGTTATTGTAACAGCAGCCGTCTTGGTCTTGCCTTTGACAGTTACGGTTCCTCCCGCAGCGGAAGAAGAGGCTGTAACCTTAACAGATCCGTTATTGCTGCCGCTGGCCGGAGATACCGTATAACCGGTAGTGGCTGTTACCGTCCAGGCTACATTGGAAGTAACCGTTATTGTACCTGAAGCACCGGCCGCAAGTTGCAGCGTAGCCGGGCTCACGCTGAGAGATTCTGTTGTTGTAGGTGTAGTACTGCCACCTCCGCCAGGAGTAGGCTTGTCTCCTCCGTGTCCGCTGCATGAACTTAACAGCAAAGCGCCTAATGCGGCACAGGCAAGGATTTTTAAACTCGATAAAGTTCTCATATAGGTAGATGTTTAGTTTTCCTCTCCATTTAACGATTAACAAATATAGCAAATAATATTCCAACGGCCAAAACACGGTTTTAACAAAAAGAGGCCGGTCATTTGACCAGCCTCCTTTCTGAAAGTTCAAAACTTATCAGTCAACTAAGAAATCCTGATAAGTGTTGTAGGCGTTAGGATAGTATGAACCATCTCTCTGAATCCAGCCTTCGAACTCGATTTCATCACCGCTTGCAATCTTCACAGCACCTGAACCGTAAACACCGCAGTTTGCGATTCTCATTGTGAATGTGTAAGTGTGTCCGCCTGCAGAAGCAGTCATGACGAATCTTCCGGTAGAAGAGTTGACAGTAATAGGCTCATTGTAGCCTGTATATTTGGCAACAGATATGGTTTCGTCTCCGTTGTTCTTGAACTCTACAGGGCAGGTTTCGTCAAACAGAACAATCTTATAGTAGTTTTCTGTCATCTTAGCCAACTGCAGGTAAGCTTTAGTAGCATCAAGATACTCGTCAACAGAACCAACTCTTATTGCCCAAGCCATAAGAGCGGTATTTACATAATAGAGAACTTCGTATTCAACATCCTTGTAGTTCTCATATTCGAGCTGCATCATACCGTTACCGGCAAATTCATAGTAGCAACCGTCGCCGGCCATACTCTGAGGCAGAGACAATGTAAAGGTGTACTCTGTACCGGGTGCAAGCAGAGAATAATCATAAGTCAGTGAAACAGTCTTGCTGTACTCACCGGCTGCAAAATCAACCTTTGAAGCTCCGAGTGTATAAACACCGTGGTCATCGTTCAAGGTAAGCGGAACTGAAATAGCCTCCGTAGCTACACCTCTTACTATCTTAATTGTAAGGGGTGTTTCGGCAGCACTCAGACTGAATGTAGTTCCCTCGCTCTCAAATGAAACATCCTCGTTAGTAACTGTGTAAGAAGGCCACTTTGAGGCGCAGGATGTAATCAGCAATGCAGAGAGCAATAACCCGAATCCGTATTTTATAAGTTTCATATTCTTCAAATTTATTAAAAGTAAAACACTGTTTATCTATTAATAGCCAGGATTCTGCTGCTCTCTGATCTGAGGATTTGAAGATATCTCATCAGCAGGAATAGGCTCCAACCAATGATAATCTGATGCAGTAACATTCATGAGCAAAGCGGCAGCGTTGGATCCACCTGTGTGAACAAGAGCAGCAAGCTGAGGAGCTGTTCTCTGCATACCGTCGCCCCATCTCTTCAGACAGAACCATCTGTAACCTTCACCAATGAACTCTCTGGCCCACTCATCCTTGATGTATTCAATAAGAGCATCGCCTGTTAAGGTAACATTAATATAGGAAGGATCTCTCTTTGTACCGAGTTTGTCAAGATACTGGCAAGCTACTGCGTCTGCACCGCCCTTTCTGGCAAATGCCTCAGCGGCAATAAGATACTGCTCAGCAATACGGAAAGGTTTAATCTTCTGAAGGTGAGCGGTTTCACTTGTTGCCAATGCGGAGTTGCCAGGGAACTTGTTCATAAGGGTCATGCCGGAAGCAGTACCTATAGATACGGTAACTGTAACGCCGGTCTGGAACCAGGTCTGGAACCTGAGGTCTGTAGGATTATACAGAGTTGAGGCAACCCACTTGTTGATAATCCAGTCTGGTCTGTACTTGCCTGCACTCAGACCGTAGTATGTAGGGTCGAGGGTGCTGGGAGTAGAGTTTGCATCGGAGAAGAGCTGAAGAATACACTCCTGACCTGAGTCGTTGGTCCAGAGGTTCTTCATTTCAGCAGCAGTTTCGCAAAGCGGATACTTGCCACCGTCAACCAAAGCGGTAGAAAGCGATATGGCCTTGTCGTAATCGCCCATGTAAAGAGCAAGTCTTGCCTTGAAAGCGTTTACAACATCTACAGTAATCTCATCTGCTCCGGGGGTTCCGGCATAGGAAGCCAGATAAGTACCAGCCTGCTCCAGCTCAGTCTTTACCCATTCGTAAGACTCAGCAACAGTGCTTCTGCCAGGATAAGAGTTGATGTCGCCCGTAGGCCTGTGAAGATCTACCAGCATGATACCATACTTGCCTGCATTTGAAGAATTGTAAACAGGAGCATAGTATTCAAGGAGTTTCAGTCCGAGATATGCTTTGGTAAAGTGAGCTACACCCAATACCTTGTTCAGGCGCTTGAGTTCATCAGAGTCGAATTCGCTCTTGTCCATATTCTCAACTGTCTCAATAACAAAGCAGGCATGGTTGATACCGCTGTAGGCACCTGCCCACAGATCAGTAAACTCGGAACCGGAGTTCCAGTCCCATCTGTAAGCGTCACCCTGTCTGTTACCATAATCGAGTACAGGATTGAAGAAGTCTGAAGCAATTTCTGTACGGTAAACATATGAACCGGCTGAATATGCCCTCATATATATATACTCGTATCTCATCCAACCTTCTGCATCCTCAACTGTTTTAATGGCATTATCTCTTGGAATAACACCTTTGGGCTCCTCGTCCAAGTTGCAACTTACAACAAGAAGAGCCAAAACTGCGAGTGATAATATAATCTTTTTCATATTCTCAACTTATTTAGAAAGTTAACTCAACACCTGCTGCATACTGCTGAGAGTTAGGATATACAGCCAACTGGAGGTTGATATTCTGCTCAGGATCCCAACCGGAGTACTTGGTCCAAGTAAGAAGGTTACGACCTGTTACAAAGAATCTTAAACCTGTAAGCACGCCACCCATCTTGTTGAGAGCGTTCTTGCCCAGAGAGTAAGAAAGGGTAACACCCTTGAGTCTTACAAATGATGCGTTTTCAACCAATCTTGAGTCAAAGCATTCACCGTTAACAACATATGCAGGATTTGGATATTTAGCTTTGTCGCCAGGATTCTGCCACATCTTGTAGAGAACCTCGCTTGCAAGACGGTTATCTGCAAAGTTGGTGTTGGTGTAGAAGTAACGGTCATTGTTGATCAGGTATTTTCCGAATACGCCTGAGAACTGAGCCTGAAGAGCAAAGTTCTTGTAGGTGAAGTCGATCTGGAGACCTGCTGACCAAGGAGCATATCTTGATTTGCCAAGGAGGATACGGTTATCGTCTGAATATACATCAGTGATGTTGCCGTCCTTGTCATACCACAGAGGACGTCCGGTTGCCGGATCGATACCTGCGCTCTTTACATACCAAAGCTCACCTGCTGAGTGGCCTACACAGTAGTTCAGACCGTAGTCAGGAAGTTCGAAGTTGTCACGTCCGTCAAACAGCTTGGTGATCTTGTCTTTGTTGTAAGAAACGTTCACGCTTGTCTGCAGGAACATATTCTCGTTGCGAACCCAGTCATAGGTCAGGGTAGCCTCGATACCTTCGTTCTTCATGTTACCGATGTTGCCATAACCGCCGGAGAATCCGGTTGAATAAGACCATGGAATTTCAAGGAGCATGTCCTTGGTGTTCTTTCTGTAAACCTCAAGTTTGGCTTCCAGTTTGTTCCAGAGTCTGAAGTCCAAAGCTATGTTCAAGCTCTCCAGAGTTTCCCATGTCAGGTCTTCGTTACCGGAATTGGAAACGTAGTAGGTCATACCCTTATACTGAGTACCTGTACCTACAAGAGCCTTTGACAGGTAGTTGCTGATACCGGAGTTACCTACGGTACCGTAGTTGGCAGAAAGCTGGAGTTTGTTAATCCACTCAACATCCTTGAGGAAGTTCTCAGCCTTGATGTTCCACATAGCACCTGCAGACCAGAAGTTTGCATATCTCTTGTTTGCTCCGAAGAGGGATGAACCGTCACGACGGAAAGAGAGATCTACATAATACTTGCTGTTGTAGTCGTATGAAAGTCTTGAGAACAGAGAGTTGTATTTATACTGTGAATAGCTCTCAGCTACTGACTTTGGCAGATCGTCGTCTGAATTGCTCAGTGTAGCAAGATCTGCACTTGCCTGACCGCTGCCACTTGCGCTGAATCCCTCAGAATGGTTGATGATGGCCTCCTGACCTACAAGGGCAGTGATGTTATGCCTTTCACCAAGCTGGAACTTGTACTCAGCGGTATTGGTTGTGGTAAGACGATAGTATCTGGTGAAGCTCTGACCTACATAAGGACCATTGGTACGGTAAATGTAAATCCAGTCCTCAGGATCCTGAAGGTCTCTGCGGCTCCATCTGTAATCATAGCCTTCCAGACCCTGTGCGAATCTGATGGTCAGACCGTTGATAGGAGATACCTGCTCATAGAGGTTACCGTTCAGTCTTACAGTGTTGTCCTTTACCTTGAGGTATTTGTAACGATACTTAGGGCTGTATGCGCCAAAGTCGTCCATGTAAGGAGTTTCGTCGCCGTAGCCGATGAAGTTTCCGGAAGCATCTGTAAGTATTTCATAAGGGGTCCACCATGTAGGAGCCCACAATGCAAAGTTTACAGGGTTGTTCCAGTTGTTACGGTTACCTGAAGAATAGTCAGAGTTGTAAGGGTTCTCCCTTGACTGCTGATAACCTACTCCCAAAGCAATACCAAACTTGAACCAGTTGGTAGGAGTTACGTTCATGTTGATACGTGCAGCGTAACGGTTGTGTGCAGTCATAGGCTCAACACCTTCCATTCTGTTGGCAGCCAATGAAATGTAGTAGTCAACAACCTTTGTTCTACCAGAAACTGAGAGGTCGGCTCCCATGGTAGGAACATTCTGGTTCAAAGCCCACTTCATCCAGTTGGTCTCTATCTTGTTACCAAGTCTGAATGCCTTTGTTGCCTGGAAATCAGTGTCTGTGAGGTATTCAGGAGTGATGATTTCGTTCATCCTGAACCACTCTTCTGAGTTCACGCGCTTGATAGGGTTGCGTGCCAGGTTGGAAACACCGTAGTTAGCTGAGAACTTTACAACAGGCTTCTCAGATGTACCTTTCTTGGTTGTGATGTAAACAACTCCGTTGGCAGCACGTGAACCGTAGATAGCTGTTGAGGAAGCGTCCTTGAGAATGGTAACGCTCTCAATGTCGTTAGGGTTCAAAGTGTTGAAGATGTCTGAGAGTACAGGAGTTCCGTCCAATACAAACAGAGGGGTAGTTGATGCCTGGAGGGAGTTCACACCTCTGATACGCATAGATACCGTAGCAGACGGGTCACCAGATGAGGTATAAACCTGCAGACCTGCAACCTGACCCTGGAGAGCATCAGCCGCATTGATAACCGGCTTGTCCTTGAGGGCCTTGGATTTTACGGTCTGGGCGGAACCTACCACCGTTGAAATCTTTCTGGCGGTACCGTAACCGAGCACGATAACCTGCTCCAGAGATTCTGCCTCATTCTGAAGCTGAACGTTGATTACAGACCTGCCGTTTACAGGAATCTCCTGAGTTGCATATCCCTGATAAGTGAAAACCAGGACAGCGTCTCTCGACACATTGATGACATACTGTCCGTTGGGATCAGTTGCAACACCATTAAGAGTACCCTTTACCACAACGCCCGCACCGATTAAAGGCTCGTTATCAGCCGCATCGGAAACGGTACCTGTTACTTTGATTGTCTGTGCAAAAGCAAATTGCCCAACACACAACAACAGTAACGCCAAAACAAATGTAATTCGTTTCATTTGGTTGATTTTTAGTTAATTTTAAGTAGTGTTGTTTATTTGTTAATAATAATTCTGGTCAGTTTGGCTTTAGTTTTGGGTTGCAATATACGAATTATTGTCTGACAAACCAAATAAATGGACAATTATTTTTTTCGGCGATTTGAGTTGTTAACAGAAAATGCAACATTTTTGTTATATTTGTGGCGCCGGTGTGGTTATCCGCCCCCAAAAACGCGTTTTTATGATAGGTATTTTTGATTCTGGAGCTGGAGGTCTTTCAGTTTGGAAGGAACTTGTAAAGCTAATGCCCTCAGAAAGTTATTTCTATATTTCTGACGCAGCATTCTGCCCATACGGCCCAAAAAGTAAAAATTTGATATTGGAAAGAGCCACTTTGATATCCCGTTTTCTGATTGAAAGAGGGGCGGAAATCATAGTTGCAGCATGCAATACGGCAACCGCCGCCGCCATCAAAGAACTCAGGCAACTATTTGATATACCGTTTGTTGGAATGGAACCTGCGGTAAAGCCTGCCGCACTTCTGACAAAAACCGGAACAATAGGAGTGCTGGCAACTCAGGGAACCTTCAAAGGTAGCCTCTATCTTGCAACTTCTGAAAAGTACGCACTCAACAAACAGGTAAAAATTATAGAACAGGTGGGTGAAGGACTGGTGGAACTGGTGGAGCAAGGTAAGGCCGATAGTCCTGAGGCAGAGCAACTTGTAAAAAAATACATAGATCCTATGACAGCCGCCGGCGCAGACTGTGTGGTTCTGGGCTGCACCCACTATCCATTTCTTGAAAAGGCAATAAGGAAGGTTTCTTCTGATAATTTTAATATTATCAATCCGGCACCAGCCGTGGCAAAAAGAGCTCTTCATCTGCTTGAGAATGTGCGTAAAACAGATGGTGCAAACCCTGGAATTAAGAAATCCGAAAAATCCGGATTTGAAACAACAATAGCCACAACAGGCTCAAAATCAGACGTGTTAGAAAAACTGGCCAATGACATCACCCAAGAAATTCTGTCAAATGGCTTAACAAATGAAAGCCAAAAAGCTGGTTTGAAAAAGAAATTTATTGTATCTTTGGATATATAATTATTTTTATCAAATTTATTTTATATGGATTTAACCGGTTATTTGTTTTATCTGGTCCCGGTGGCATCTTTGGTAGCGCTTCTTTTTGCGTTCATATTCTACCGTCAGATGCTCAGGCAGGACGAGGGTACTCCCAAGATGAGGGAGATTGCCTCTTATGTCAGACAAGGTGCAATGGCTTACCTCAAACAACAGTACAAGGTAGTTGTGATTGTCTTTATTGTGCTGGCTGCTATTTTTGCATTTTTGGCTTACGGCCTGGGAATACAGAACGGCTGGGTGCCTTTTGCTTTCCTTACCGGAGGTTTTTTCAGCGGACTTGCCGGCTTCATAGGCATGAAAACCGCCACTTACGCCTCTGCCCGTACTGCAAACGCAGCCCGTCAGTCGCTGAACAAAGGGCTTAAGGTTGCCTTCCGCAGCGGTGCGGTTATGGGTCTTACAGTAGTTGGCCTCGGACTTTTGGACATATCTATATGGTATATGGTTCTGGATTATTTCATCAGACCTGAGGACATGAGCCAGAAGCTTACCATAATTACTACCACTATGCTGACATTTGGAATGGGAGCCTCAACCCAGGCTCTGTTTGCCAGAGTGGGCGGCGGCATTTACACCAAGGCAGCAGACGTGGGAGCAGACCTCGTAGGCAAGACCGAAGCCGGAATTCCGGAAGACGACCCCAGAAACCCTGCAACCATTGCAGACAATGTGGGCGACAATGTAGGCGATGTAGCCGGTATGGGAGCAGACCTTTACGAGTCTTACTGCGGAAGCGTGCTTGCAACTGCTGCACTCGGAGCCAGTGCTTTCATCGGGCAGGAGGGTATGCAGCTCAAGGCCGTATTCGCCCCTATGCTAATTGCGGCTGTGGGAGTGTTCCTGTCCGTCATTGGCATATTCCTGGTAAAGACAAAAGAAAACGCAGGCATGGGCCAGCTTCTCAAATCGCTGAGCCTTGGAGTCAACTTCTCCTCAGTTCTGATAGCCATATTCTCATTCGTAATACTTTACGCCCTTGGGCTCACTCATTGGCTGGGCATATCGTTCTCAGTTCTGACGGGTCTTCTGGCAGGTATTATTATAGGTAAGACTACGGAGTACTACACTTCCCACTCATATAAGCCTACCAAGAAAATAGCCGAGAGCGCACAGACAGGTCCGGCAACCGTAATAATTTCCGGCGTGGGTACGGGTATGATATCCACAGCCATTCCTGTCATCACAATAGGCTGCGCCATAGTCATGGCCTACCTGTGCGCAACGGAATTTTCTGCAAACCTTCTGAGCAAGGAGAACCTTTCGTTTGGCCTCTACGGAATCGGAATTGCCGCTGTGGGCATGCTCTCAACCCTTGGAATAACCTTGGCTACAGATGCTTACGGCCCTATTGCAGACAATGCCGGAGGCAACGCTCAGATGAGCGGTCTGGAGCCTGAGGTCAGAGACCGCACCGATGTGCTGGATGCTCTGGGCAACACCACCGCAGCTACGGGCAAGGGCTTTGCCATAGGTTCGGCAGCCCTTACGGCACTGGCCCTTCTGGCTTCATACATAGAAGAAATCAAGATAGCCCTGCTCAGAGTGGCCGATACCTCCGGACTTGAGGCCGCCATCAGAGACCTCAATACGGAAAGCCTTGCCGTAACAGGCAAGGAAACCCTCCAGAGCGCAGGATTTTCTGACTTCATGACCTGGTTCAATGTCAATCTTATGAACCCCAAGGTTCTTGTGGGTGTGTTCATCGGAGCCATGCTGGCATTCCTGTTCTGCGGCCTCACCATGGGTTCAGTAGGAAGAGCCGCCCAGAAGATGGTGGAGGAAGTAAGACGCCAGTTCTCCTCAGACAAGGGCATACTGGACGGCACATCCACTCCGGACTATGCACGCTGCGTTGAGATATCTACCCGCAGCGCCCAGAGAGAAATGATAGGCTCGTCTCTGCTGGCCATAGCCGCACCTGTAATAGTAGGCATCGTACTTGGAGTTTCGGGTGTTCTGGGACTTCTGGTCGGAGGCCTCAGCAGCGGATTTGTCCTGGCTGTCTTTATGGCCAACTCCGGCGGAGCCTGGGACAATGCCAAAAAGTATGTAGAAGAAGGAAACTTCGGAGGCAAGGGTTCTTATGCCCATAAGGCCACGGTAGTGGGAGATACCGTCGGAGATCCGTTCAAAGATACCAGCGGCCCATCGCTGAACATCCTCATCAAACTCATGAGCATGGTTTCAATAGTCATGGCAGGAGTTACCGTAGCATTCAATATACTCTGATAATCAGGAAAGAACATTTAACATCGGTTTTTGATGCGCCCATACAGGTTTACACCGGTTAACATAGCCACCGTCTGGGGAACGGAAGAATGGATTCTCTCAGCGATGGAAGGCAGGCAGACCGTCTGCGGATGTGAGCTGTCTGCGCTGGTGGAAAAGTATGGAGCAAGGCTTGTGGGAGAAAAGGTATGGAATAGGTTCGGGAACCGGTTTCCCCTGCTGATAAAGCACATAAATGCCCGTCAGCAACTTTCCGTTCAGGTGCATCCCAACGATGCAATGGCAAAAGGCAAAGATCTGCCCAACGGCAAGACGGAGATGTGGTATGTCATTCAGGCTGCCAGAGATTCTGAACTTCTGGTAGGCTTCAGGAAAAGATTCACCGCGTCCGAGTTCAACAGGATTGTAGCCAATTCCATCAGTGAAGAAGATGTCCAAAAGGGCGAAAAGACTCTGGAAAACGTCCTGAACCGCTTCCGCCCCCAAAAAGGCGACTGGTATTATATTCCGGCCGGAACCGTCCACAGCATAGGAGCCGGAGTAAAACTTCTGGAAATCCAGCAGCCGTCGGATACAACCTACCGTCTGTACGATTTCAACCGCCTTGACAAAGACGGCAAAAAACGGCGGCTGGATGTAAAAGACGCACTCATGGCAATAGATTTTGAAGAAACCCTGGAAAAGGAAGTGGAAGTTCAGAGGAATGTTTTTGCCCCCTTGGGCAGCCCTGCAACGCCAACCGGCAATGTTCGCACAGAGCCTATGGTCTCCTGTGAATATTTTACAACAAAGTTCCTGGATTTCACTGCCTTGGGCAATTCCGCACATCCGGTTCTATACAACCACGATTATTCAGATACCGGAAGTTTTTCCGTAATCGTATGCACCGGCGGAAGCGGAAAGCTGTTCTTCTGCCCTGTAGCCGGCAGCTGCATTAAGGAAATGCTTCCGATTAAGGACGGAGACCTTTATCTGCTTCCGGCAGAACTGAAATGCGTGCAACTGCAATCGGTTTCAGACCTTCAGATTGTGGAAATACATATCTGACCCCTCCTTACGTTCCGGACGGACACAAGAAAAAAGGGATGACCTGCGGGCCATCCCTTTCTTTTGCTTAATTCCTTAAGAATTAAATGATTCCCTGCTCCAGCATTGCAGTAGCAACCTTCATGAAGCCGGCAATGTTGGCACCCTTTACATAGTCTATGTGACCGTCTGGCTGGGTACCGTACTTAACGCACTGCTCATGAATGCTCTGCATGATGAAATGCAGCTTGTCGTCAACCTCTTTTGCAGACCAGCTTATGTGGCTTGCATTCTGAGTCATTTCCAGACCTGAAGTTGCTACGCCGCCGGCGTTGACTGCCTTACCGGGAGCAAACAGGATACCGTTGTTCTGGAAATAGTGGATGGCACCAGGCTGGCAACCCATGTTGGATACCTCGCAGCAGCACCAGCAACCGTTTGCCTGAAGCTCTTTGGCATCGTCCTCAGAAAGCTCGTTCTGGAATGCACAAGGAAGAGCTATGTCGCAAGGAATGCTCCAAGCCTTCTTTCCGGGAGTGAAGATAGCCTTTCCGGGGAACTTGGTAGCCATATCCTCAACCTTGTTGCGGTTGGAAGCACGCATATCAAGCATGTAGTCAATCATTTCGTCTGTAATACCGTCAGGAATTTCGCAAACTCCGTCAGGACCGGAAATGGCAACAACCTTTGCGCCAAGTTCCTTTGCCTTTGTAGCTGCACCCCAAGCAACGTTACCGAAGCCAGACAGGGCAACTTTCTTTCCTACGATGTCCTTGCCGGCGGTCTGGAGAAGATGCTGGGTGAAGTACAGAGCACCAAAACCAGTAGCCTCAGGACGGAGGATTGAACCACCCCAGGTAGCTCCCTTGCCGGTGAGAACGCCTGTATTGTACTCGCGGGCAAGTTTCTTGTACATACCGTAGAGGAAACCGATTTCGCGGCCGCCTACTCCTACGTCGCCTGCAGGAATATCCTGATCAGGACCTATGCACTGCCAAAGTTCCTGCATGAATGCTTGGCAGAAACGCATGATTTCGTCGTTGGACTTTCCAACAGGGTCAAAGTCTGAACCGCCCTTTGCTCCACCCATAGGAAGAGTAGTAAGAGCGTTTTTGAATGTCTGCTCAAAGCCGAGGAATTTCAGCATTGAAGGAACAACTGCCTTGTGGAAGCGGAGACCTCCCTTGTAAGGGCCTATTGCGCTGTTGAACTGGATACGATAACCGAGGTTGGTCTGAACTTCGCCCTTATCGTCAACCCATGTTACACGGAAAGTGAAGATACGGTCCGGTTCAACCATTCTTTCAACAATCTTTGCCTTTTCAAATTCAGGATGCTGGTTATAAACCTCCTCGATGCTCTCGAGGACTTCCTGAACGGCCTGAAGGTACTCATTTTCACCAGGATGCTTAGCAGCCAGGTTAGCCATTATTTCAGCTGTTTTCATATAAAAAATTTATTTTAAAAAATTGGTTTGTTATAGTGTTTATGTCTATTCTACCGTCCAAGTTGCACCGCTGTGCAAAAGTTCGTCCACAGAGTGAATCTTTGCCTTGGATTTTACCTCTTCCAACTGAGCGTGAACGCTGTCGTCGTAGGTCTTGTCCTCTACATCGCGGATGACTCCCAGGGCCACCGGGAAATCCGGACCCTTCATGTCAACCAGCATGGAGTGGATTCCAAAGTTGTCTTCCTTTGAATTGTGAACCAGAAGGTCTTTTTCCGTAATGCCGTCTTCGCCCAACTTCACAACCTTGAGTTTGAGGCCGTCCAGCACTATGCCTTTATCGCGGTCTTTCCCAAAGATCATAGGCTGGCCATCGCGGAGGATGATGGTTCTGTCGGCCCTTACGGCGCGGTCGGAAATGTCGGCATGGGTGCCGTTGTTGTATATCATGCAGTTTACCAGCATCTCCATTACAGAGGTTCCGTCATGCATTGCGGCCCTTACCATAATCTCCTGGTTGAGAGCAAGTTCGCTGTCAAGGCTGCGGGCAAAGAATGTTCCCCTTGCGCCCAGAACCAGCTCGCCCGGAGTGAACGGATATTCAACCGTTCCGTAGGGAGAAGTCTTGGTAACCATTCCAAACCTTGAAGTAGGAGAATACTGACCCTTGGTAAGGCCGTAAATCCTGTTGTTGAACAAAATGATGTTGACATCTATGTTCCTTCTTATTTCATGGATGAAATGGTTTCCGCCTATAGCCAGAGCGTCGCCGTCGCCGGTCATCTGCCAAACGGAAAGATGAGGGTTGGCAACTTTGATTCCGGTTGCCAGAGCACCGGCCCTGCCATGGATTCCGTGGAATCCGTAGGTATTCATATAATATGGGAAACGGCTGGAACAGCCTATACCTGAAACAAATACGAACTGCTCTCTGGTATATCCCCTCTTTTCGCAGATTTCGGGCATTGCCCTGAGTACTGCCGCAAGGATTGCATGGTCTCCGCAACCCGGGCACCACTTGACTATCTGATCGCTTTTGAAATCTTGCTGTGTATATTTCATTGCTTTTCCTCCCGACTTTAAAGGGCCTTTACAGCATCCACGATTTCGTGAACCATGAACGGCTGGCCTTGTACCTTATTGAGTTGTAAATATTTGTACTGAGGGAGCTTTGCTCTCAGATAATCTGCAAACTGGCCGCTGTTGAGCTCGCATACAAGAATCTTCTTGTAGCGGCCCAGAACTTCTGCCGTGTTCTTCGGAAGCGGATTTATGTAGTCAAAGTGAGCAAATCCGAGTTTGTAGCCTTCTTCTCTGAGCTGAACGGCTGCGGTGTAAAGATGGCCGTATGTTCCGCCCCATCCTACAAGAAGTACATCGGCTTGGCTCTCGCCGTAAACTTCGAGTTCGGGTATGCAGTCTGCAACCTTTGCAAGTTTGGTTGCACGGTTTCTTACCATCATCTGATGAACCTCGGGGTCGGAAGAAACGGCTCCGGCGGGGCTCTTTTCCAAACCGCCTACCCTATGTTCCAGACCGGGAGTTCCGGGTATGGCCCATTTTCTTACAAAAGTTTCCGGGTCTCTTTCAAATGGCTTGAACTTGCCTTGGCAACTTTCTATGACAGGAGGGTTGATTGCCGGATATTCGCTCATGGAAGGAATCTTCCAAGGTTCGCTTCCGTTGCCAAGATAACCCTCAGACAGGAAGATGACAGGCATCATGTGCTCCATTGCAAACTTGGCTGCATAGTAAGCTGCACGGAAGCAGTCAGACGGCGTACGGGCTGCCAGAACCATTACCGGGCACTCGCCGTTTCGGCCATAGAGAGCCTGTGCAAGGTCTGTCTGCTCGGTCTTTGTAGGAATTCCGGTAGAAGGGCCGCTGCGCTGAACATCCACAATTACCAGAGGAAGCTCAGCTATACAGGCCAGACCCAGAGCCTCGCTCTTGAGGCTCAGACCGGGGCCGGAAGTTGTTGTAACGGCCATGTTTCCGGCATAGGCCGCACCTATTGAAGTGCATATTCCGGAAATTTCGTCCTCGCACTGCATTGTCTTGACGCCCAGGTTCTTGTGAATAGCAAGTTCTTCCAGGATTGCAGTTGCCGGAGTAATAGGATATGAACCTACGAACATAGGCCTTCCGCTCTTTTCGGAAGCTGCTATCAGACCCCATGCAGTTGCCTGGTTTCCGTTAATGCTGCGGTATGTTCCCCTTTCCTGCTTTGCCGGAGCTACCGTATATGTATTGCCTATTGCATGAGTGTTGTGGGCGTAGTTGAAACCGTCGTTGAGCACCTTGATGTTAGGCTCAATCAGATCCGGCTTCTTTGCAAACTTCTTTCTCAGATAAGCCTCCGTAAAATGCAGCGGACGGCCAAACATGAAGTAGCACATTCCAAGGGTGAAGATGTTCTTGCATCTTACTATGGACTTCAGATCCATGCCGCTGTCTTTGAGACTCTCTTTGGTAAGGGAAGTGATAGGAGCCCATATTACATTGTAATCTTGCAGATTGAGTTCCTGAATAGGATCCATGGTCTTGAAGCCGGCCTTCTGAAGGCCCTGCTCGTCAAAGGAATCCTGATCCAGGATTATGCTTCCGCCGGGTTTTGCAAACTTGGCATTGGCCATAAGTGCCGCAGGGTTCATAGATACCAGAACGTCTGCAAGGTCTCCGGGAGTTTTGACATCCCTGTTGCCTATATGCACCTGAAAACCAGAAACACCGGATACGGTGCCCTGAGGAGGTCTGATTTCTGCAGGATAATCCGGGAATGTGGATATCTCGTTGCCGTACAGAGCAGAAGCATCTGCAAACAGAGTACCCGTAAGTTGCATTCCATCACCGGAATCGCCGGTAAAACGGATTACCACATCTTTTACGTCAACCACTTTACGTTCCATAAATAACGATGGGTGTATAGAAATACTTTCAATTAATCATTAAAACGACGCCAAATATAGACAATCTTTCAACGCCAAACAATTAATTTCCTATAATTTTCAAACAAAGCTTTCAACACCCCTCTGCAACCGCCAAAATGAACCCGCCCGGCATTGTTCTGCAAGGCGGGTTCCTTAAATCTACGGTTGATGAATATCGGTCAATGTCAGCCTATTGAATCTGAGTAGGCTGAGTCTTGCTGGCCGGAATACCCAACTCTGCCTTTACCAGAGGAAGCAGGTTTACCGTATTTGCCTCATCTATGTAGATGACCGCACCGGAAGCCAGGTCAATTACATAAGCAAGCCCCTGAGCCTTTGCTACTTTGTCTATGGCTTCCTGAGCCTTCTTCATAACCGGAGTCATGAGTGTTTCCTGACGTGCAGAAAAGTCCTGCTCGGCCTGGTTCTGGAACTGGTTGATGCGCTGATAGAGGCTGTTGAGTTCATCTTCCTTTGCCTTCTTTATGGATTCGTTCCAGGTAGAAGCTTTGTCGTTGTATTCCTTAACCTTGGTCTGATAGTCGTTCTGCATGGATGTGAGGGTTTCGGTAAGCTCCTTTCCAAAGGCCTGCAACTTTGTAATGGCATCGTCTCTTTCCGGCATCAAGGCAACGATTTCCTGAGAGTTGATGTGTCCTAATTTCTGAGCCGAAGCCTTGGTTGGCATAAAGGCCGCACCTGCAATCACAGCTGCAACCAAAAACATAAATGTCTTCTTCATGGTGTTATAATTCTTTAATTATTAATCATCTGTTTTGTGTATTGCTTTTACCTGATCTGAGGATAAACGCTTATTACCTGGCTGCTCAGATCGGCGGCCGAAGCGGCATATACCACTCCCTGACCGGTTGCTATGTCTATAATCAGCATGTAGCCGCCTTTTTCGGCAACATAGTCTATGGCCTTCTGGACCCTTTCCTTTATAGGATCTACAAGTTCCTGACTCTTCTTCTGAAGGGCTCCGTCCTGACCGAAGTAAGACTGCTGCTTCTGCTTGGCAGCCTTTTCCTTGGCTATGATTTCTTCTTCCTTGGCCTGACGCTGATGGGCGCTCAAAGAGGCTTTCTGTTTCTGATAGTTGTTGTAAAGTGTTTCAATCTGAGCAAAATCTTTCTTGATTTCGTCCTGATACTGGTTCCCCAAGGCCTCAAGTTTCTGAGTAGCCACCTTGTATTCAGGTATGGCTGCAAGTATTGTTTCCGTATTTACGTACCCGCACTTTGTGGGAATATCCTGGGCCGCAGCCTTAAAGCCAAAAAGCATTGATACAAATGCCAAAACCAATAACTTTTTCATAATAACCTCCTATTGTTTTTAGAACTGTTGACCTATCACAAAGTGGAACTGACTTCCTCCCTTCTTCTTGCCTTCGTTGGGCACTGGATCAAATCCATATCCCCAGTCTATACCCATCAGACCCACCATAGGGAGCATTATCCTCACGCCTATGCCCGCACTTCTTTTAATTTCAAACGGGTTGAACGCACTGATTTGACTCCAGCAGTTTCCGCCCTCGAGGAAGGCAAGGGCAAATATCGTGCTAGATGGTTGGAGAATCAGAGGATATCTGAGTTCCAATGTGAATTTATCATATACATGTCCTACATACGCATTGTCTTCTATAGGTGTCAGCGAGTAGTTTGGATAACCTCTGAGAGCTATGATATCGGAGCCATAAGTGTTGTAACCGCTCATACCGTCGCCGCCTACCTCAAACCCTTCGAACGGAGAATATCCCAGAGACTTCTTGTAATAGCCTAAATAGCCCCAGTTGGCAGCGGCCCTGAACACGAGGTCTCCTACAACCTTGAGATAGACATCGCTCTTGAACTGCCATTTGTGGTATTCTATCCACTTGTATTTTTCGCTGGCATCCATTGTTTTATAATCGCGATGGCCTCTGAACAGAGAATAAGGCGGTGTCAGCTGGAGAGTAACTGTAAAGTCCGAACCGCCGCGCGGATAGATTGGCTGGTCGGTGGAGTTGCGTTCAAGACCTATGGTGTAGCTGAAGTTGTGGCTCTTGCCGGTATCGAACAGGAAGTTGTAATACCAGTTCTGAAGCTTGTAGGTCTGCCAGCTCAGGGCGTGGAAGAGCACAAAGTAGTTGTCTGGCCAGGAAAGCCTTGAACCCAGGCTTGCACTTACTCCGTAAACCTCCATGTACTGGTCTGAATTCCTGTAGAAATAGGTGGAGTTTGTCTGCCTTGTGAAATAGGTAGAAACGCTGAGGCTCACCGGCTTGTTGCCCACCAGCCAAGGTTCTGCAAACGATGCCGACAGTGCAGTGTAATATGTTCCGCTGGTCTGGAACCTTATAGACAGGTTCTGGCCGTCTCCCAGAGGCACCGGCCTCCAGGCTTTCTTCTTGAACACCCTCTTTATTGCAAAGTTGTTGAAACTAAGGCCCAGGGTTCCTACAAAAGTGTTTCCTCCCCAGCCTCCTGAAAGTTCAACATGGCTGTCGGGTTTTTCCTCCAGGTTGTAGGCAATATCCACCGTATTTTTGTTGGCGTCCGGAACTATGCTGTAGCCGGCTCCGGTCTGGAACACTTCCGGGTTGAAATGCCCTATGGAAGAAAGTTCGCGGACAGACCTTTCAAAATCTGTCTGGGAATAAAGGTAGCCCGGCTTTGTAAATACGGCCCTTCTGGCTATCTTTTCTGCGGTAATGTTGTTGCCGTTGATTATGATCTTGTTGAAGGTTGCAGGCTTGCCTTCGTAGATTCTCATCTCAACGTCAACGGAATCGTTCTGTATGGCTTTTTCCACCGGCATGATGTTGAAGAACAGATAGCCGTTGTCGGTGTACATCTTTCTGACATCGGGTTCCATCTGCTTTGGATCTCCGGTCAGGCGCTTGTCCATGGTTACAAGGTCGTAGATATCGCCTTTCTTGATCCTGAGAACCTGATTCAGCTGATCTGTGGAATAGATGCTGTTGCCGGTCCAGGTGATGTCTCTGAAGTAGTAGCGGTCTCCCTCTTCCAGGTCAAAGTCAATCTGAAGACGGTCATCGCTAATGTAATACATCGTATCCTTGAGTATTCTTGCATCTCTATAACCCTGCTCGTTGAAGGCAGATATCAGATTGGTCTTGTCTTCGGTGTACTCCTTCTGTTTGAATTTCTTGGATTTGAAGAAGTTCATGAGCCTCTTGTCGCGGGTGTGCTTCATGGATTTGACAAGTTTTCTCTCGCTGAGGTTCTTGTTTCCGCTGAAAGTTATCTTGCCTATCTTTACCTTGGGGCCCTTGTCTATGTCAAAGGTTACCCTTACGGCATTCTTGACAACCGGATCTTCCTCCTGCTGAACTTTTACCTCGCACTTGAGGAAGCCTTTTTCGTGGAAATACCTCTTGATTATGCTGGTTGAAGACTCAATTATGTAGTCCGAAAGTTCGGAGCCTCTCTTGAGCTTGAGCCTTTCGTTGAGTTCGGACTTCTGACCGTTTCTGATTCCGCTGAACGACCATCTGGAAACTCTCGGTCTTTCAGTCAGATGCAGACCCAGCCACACTGTATCCCTTCCGCTTGAAAGAGAGTCTATGAAGAATCCTACATCGGAAAAATATCGCTGAGCCCAAACCCTCTTGAGCACATCTGAAAGTTCAATGCTCGGAATGGTTATCTTGTCACCTTTTGAAATGCCTGTAACAGAGAGTATCTGTTCTTCGCTGAGATACTTGACTCCGGTTACCTTTACTCCGCCTATGACATATGTCTTAGGGTTTAAATAATCTACATCCTGTGCCGAAACTGCCAGCGGCAAAGCCAGCAAAGCGCAAACAATCAGCAGCTTAAATATCTTCATTATTCTTCAGTCTGTTTCAAGTTAAAGTTTTCCGAACCTCCTTTTCCTCCGGGAATATGCCTCCAGGGCCAAACGGAACTCCGGTTTGCGAAAATCGGGCCAAAGGCAGTCTGTAAAATAGAACTCCGTATAGGCTGTCTGCCAAAGCATGTAGTTGCTGATTCTCTCCTCTCCGCTGGTGCGTATCAGAAGGTCAGGATCCGGAATTCCGGCGGTGGCAAGATATCTGTCCATATCGGCCCATTCCATCTTTTTGCCAGGGTTTTCCTCAGCGAATCTGTTGGCGGCCTGGACTATATCCCATTTGCCGCTGTAGTTGAGCATCACTACAAGCACGGATCCTGTGCAGGCAGCCGTAGCCTCTTCCGCGTCATGAATTGCAATACGCAGGTACTCAGGAAGTTCTTCTAGATTTCCCACAACTCTGAACCTCACATGGTTTTCTATCATATACGAGGTTTCTTTGTTGATAGACTCCAGAAGAAGGCTCCACAACCCCTGTATCTCTTCTTCCGGACGGCCCCAGTTTTCAGTAGAAAAGGCAAAGATGCTAAGGTATTTGATCTGCATCTCAACGGCAAACTGCATACAGGCCCTAAGGCTCTCAGCCCCTTCCTTGTGCCCGAAGAGGCGCGGCTTTCCGTGCGAGGTTGCCCAACGCCCGTTGCCGTCCATTATTATGGATACATGTTGAGGTATTTTCAGGTTCTCTTCCATAAAAAGTCAATAGAGGGGCAAATATAACAAATTTATGCCAACTGATTGCTATTTATCCAAAGTCCGCCAGTCTGCACCCCAAAAAAGCTTTTGGCTGAGAGCCTTTATGAAATCGTTGTCCGAAGAAACCAGCTCTATGCAGGCCTCACCTGTAGAGAACCTTACACAGGCCCCGTCCGGCAAAGAAAGCTGACGGTTGTCTGCAGAAAGCGTGGCATCTTTGTATCTGGTTGTAAAACTTACCTCTATCGTGGAATCGTCCGGAACAACCAATGGTCTGACATTCAAGTTATGCGGAGCTATGGGCACTATGGTAAGAACCCTGCATCCGGGCATCACCGTAGGGCCTCCGGCACTCATAGAGTAGGCCGTAGAACCTGTGGCAGAGGAAACTATTACGCCATCTGCCATATATCTGGGAATAGGAGATCCGCCAATTTTGATTTCCAGCTCCAGAACTGCCGGCCCCTTCCTCTGCACCGCAAATTCGTTGAGGGCAAAGGGGTAGAAATCTTCCGGCAAGCCGCTGTAGTCCATCTTCAGCAAAGGCCTCTTTTCGGTCTTGAAATTCCCTTTCAGAAGCTCCTTTACGCCCTCCGTTGTAGAAGAAGTCAGAAAGCCCAGCCTGCCAAAGTTGATTCCTGCAACCGGAATTTTCTTTTCACGCACAAGGGGAACGCTGCTCAGAAGGGTTCCGTCGCCGCCCAGCGAAAGGAAAAGGTCAGTATCGGCCCTGAGGTCTATGTGAGAAGAAAAGAAAGAAGCGTTTCCGACATTCAGCTGAGGGCAATGCTGCATGAGATATTTGTAGAAAGGGCCGTAGATGGCAGCCTCTACGGAGGGGTCTTTCACAATTGTTTCTATCAGCTCAACCAGGCCCTTCAAGCCCTTCCCGTCGGCCGGTCTTCCAAATACTGCTACTTTCATATTCTGTCAATTTTTCGCAAGTTAGGCATATTTTTATAAATTTGTAATCTATGGAAACAAGACTTAGCGTTAATGTAAACAAAATAGCCACTCTGAGAAATGCCAGAGGAGGCAATATGCCGGATGTAGTCAAATGCGCACTGGACTGTGAAAGGTTCGGAGCCCAGGGCATAACCGTACATCCCAGACCTGATGAAAGGCACATCAAAAGACAAGACGTGCTGGATCTGAAACCCCTGCTGACCACTGAGTTCAACATAGAGGGCAACCCCAAGGAACCTTTCAACCAACTGGTCCTTGGCGTAATGCCGGCTCAGGTAACTCTGGTTCCTGATGCCGAGAACGTTCTGACTTCCAACGCCGGATGGGATACCGTAACCCACAAGGAACACCTTAAGAAAATATGCAAGATGTTCAAAGATGCGGGCATAAGGGTATCTATATTTGTAGATCCGGTAGAAGAAATGGTTGAAAACGCCGCCGACTGCGGATGCGACAGGGTGGAACTCTATACCGAGGCCTATGCCAGAGATTATCTTCAGAACCGCGAACAAGCCATAGAACCCTATTACAAGGCCGCTCTGGTTGCTCAGCGATGCGGATTGGGCCTGAATGCGGGCCATGACCTGAATCTGGTCAACCTGAGGTATTTTGCCCAGACCATACCGGGGCTGCTGGAGGTATCTATAGGCCATGCCCTCATCTGCGATGCCCTCTACCTGGGCTTGGAAAACACCATCCAGGCCTACCGCAGGGAGTTGAAATGATTTTTTTGATTATATTCGCAGGTTATTTGAATATATTAAACGTAATATAATAAAAGATGAAACAGATCAAGTTATTCCTTTGCGCCCTGACCGCAGTTGCTTTTGCCGCATCCTGCAACCAGAAGGCCAACACTGCAACAGACGGAGAGACATCAGGTCCGGCCGCCGGCAGCATAGTTTATATTCAGTTGGATTCAGTAGTCAACAACTATGACATGTTCAACGACCTCAAAAGCAAGCTCGAAGAAAAGATTCAGAAAATCCAGAACGAGCTGCAGGCCAAAGGAAGAGATTTCCAGAATGCGGCTAACGATTTCAACAACAAGATAAACAAGGGCCTTCTTACCCAGGCAGAAGCCGAGGAAAGAAACCGCGTGCTTACCAACCGCCAGGCAGACCTGCAGAACCTGAGCGCCCAAAAAGAGGCTGAAATTCAAGAAGAACAGGCAGTTATGTTCAATAAGGTCATGGATGCCATAAAGACATACATAGACCAGTACAACAAGGAAAAGAAGTTTGCCCTCATCCTGACCACTACAGATGCCACTACAACCGTTCTGGGAGGAGATCCTTCGCTGGACATTACGGCAGAAGTTACCGAAGGCCTCAACAACGAATATGTAAAGAACAAGAAGAACGCTTCTGCAGAAGAGGAGAAAACCGAAGTTAAAGAAGAAGCAAAGGCCGACACCAAGACCGCAGAAAAGAAATAGGCTCCGTTGATGAGGATTGCAATTCTTTCTTGTTTTTACCCTTACAGGGGAGGGATATCGCAGTTCAACACCTATTTGCTCAAGGAACTTTCCAAACAGCACACCGTTAAGGCGTTCAACTTCAAAAGGCAATATCCCGGCTTCCTCTTTCCCGGTAAAACTCAGAAAGTTACAGATCAGGACGATGCTTCCAAGGTAGATAGCACGCCGGTTCTGGATACGGCAAATCCCCTCACCTACGGCAGAACCGCCAAAGCCATCGCTGAGTTTGAACCTGATGTTCTTCTGACAAGGTATTGGATGAGCTATTTTGCCCCTTCGCTGGGCAGCGTGAGTTCAAAGGCGGCCAGAATTCTGAAAAGAAAAGGCAAGGCAGATTTCAAGGCGGTAGCCATAGCAGACAACATAGTTCCTCACGAGAGGCATTTCTTTGACATCCCGCTCGCCCGCTACTTTGTAAGAAGGCAGAGCGGGATTGTTACGCTCAGCCATGCCGTTGAACAGGAACTCAGACAAATATGCCCCAACGCAAAAAGTATCACCATTCCGCATCCGCTCTATTCCAACTTTGGAGAAAAAACAGACCCTCTGCTTGCCCGCAAGCTTCTGGGTATGAAAGGATCTGACCAAGAAATCATGGGCCGCAGGGTTCTGCTTTTCTTTGGGCTGATAAGAGAATACAAGGGGCTTGATATTCTTCTTGAGGCTCTGCCTCTGCTGGGCGGTTCCTATACCTTGGTGGTGGCCGGAGAATGCTACGGAAGCTTTGACAGATACCGCCAGATTATAGATTCCGAACGCTTTGCCCCAGTCCGGAGCAATCTGATTCTTGTTGACCGCTATATTCCCGACAGCGAGGTCAAAAACTATTTCAGCGCAGCAGATGTGAGCGTGCTGCCCTACCGTTCGGCAACCCAGAGCGGCATAAGCTCCATTTCGTGGAACTTTGACATTCCGCTTATTACAACTCCGGTGGGCGGGCTGGTAGAAAGTGTGGGGCAGGCCGGAACCGGAATGCTCACCGCCGGCATCAGCCCAAGAGATGTTGCAGACACCGTTGAGAAATACTTTGCAGAAAACCGGAAAGAAGAGTATCTTTACAACATCTCCCAACTGAAAAAACAGCTGAGCTGGGAAACATTTGCACTTAAACTCCAAGATTTCATAAACACACTTTAAGCAATGAAGTCCATAGTAAACACGGCGTTCGATTTCAAAAACCTCAGCGGAAAATACACCGGAAAAGTCAGGGATGTGTATTTCATAGGCAGCAAATATCTGGTGATGGTAGCCACTGACAGGATATCTGCATTCGACGTGGTGCTTCCGTGCGGAATTCCCTACAAGGGGCAGGTCCTGAATCAGACAGCGTCAAAATTCTTGGATGCAACATCGGACATTGTGCGCAACTGGAAGATAGCCTGCCCTGATCCTATGGTCACCGTGGGTTACAAGTGTGAGCCTCTGCCGGTTGAAATGATAGTAAGAGGCTATCTTACAGGCAGTTCGTGGAGGAGCTACAAAGCCGGGGCAAGGCAGATCTGCGGTGTGGAAATTCCTGACGGAATGCGCGAACACCAGAAGTTCAGCCACCCGATAATCACCCCTACAACCAAAGCCGAAATAGGAGAGCACGATCAGGACATATCCAAAGAAGAAATCATTGCAAGGGGGCTGGTACCGGCCGATATCTATGAAAAAGTGGAGGACATTGCCCTAAAACTTTTCCAGCGCGGAACTGAGATAGCCCGCCGGAGAGGTCTGATTCTTGTGGATACAAAATATGAGTTCGGGCTTCTGGACGGAGAGGTTTGCCTGATGGACGAAATCCACACTCCCGATTCTTCCAGATATTTTTATCTCGATGGCTATCAGGAAAGATTCCTCAGAAACGAACCCCAGAAACAGCTTTCCAAGGAGTTTGTCAGAGAGTGGCTGATGGACAACGGATTCCAAGGAAAACCAGGCCAGAAGATGCCGGAGATGACAGACAGCATAGTTGACGGCATTTCTGACCGCTACATAGAACTTTACCAAGCCGTTACCGGAGAAGAGTTCTGCCGGGCGCCCTACGACGACAACATATACGAAAGAATAGAAGAAAACATAAAGAACATGCTGGCAAGACTTTAGCCACTCTCAACCATTAACACAAACATTAACATCCGGATTATGGGAAACATCTTCAGAAACAGATTCCAGAGCCTGCATGCAGTGCTGCTCGCCGTCTTTTTCAGTCTGATGGCTGCGCAACCTGCCGTTTCACAGGTAAAAGTAACCGTCTCAGACCAGATCGTAAGCGTAAAGGGAGAGAAGATGTATGTGCACAATGTCAAGAAGGGAGAAACCATATACTCCATCTGCAAGGCCTACAACATTACGGCAGACGACCTCCAGAGGCAGAACCCGGCCATTGGCCAGGGTCTGAAGGAAGGCCAGCTCCTGTACATTCCGGTGGTTAATCTTTCCGGCTACAGGTCAGACAATTACATTGAGCATAAAGTCCGCAGGATGTTTGAAGACCTGGACTACATTTCAGAAAAATACGGAGTACCCAAAGAAGACATCATGGCCTTCAACAATATGGAATCGGAGAGTCTGAAGAAAATCAAAAGACTCAAGATTCCCATCAGGAAAGACGGCTCCGCCGGCCTTACACCTGAAAACCCGGAAACCCCAGATCCGCAGAACACAGAAATTACTGCCACCGATACCGTCAACGTAACAGGTACAACCTACCCCGAGGACGGTGAAACTGATATTCCAAAGACCTACCGCCTGCCCGAAATAGACAAGGCCAAGACAAGGACTGTTGCCCTGCTTCTCCCGCTGAATGTCAACGGAAAGCCCAATGCCAACTATATGGATTTCTACAGCGGAGCCCTGATGGCTTTGGAGCAGATTAAGCTTGCAGGCGGAAACATCAAGCTGAATGTTCTGGATTACGGCAACGACATCAACACCGTGGCTCAGTCGGAAAAGATAAAGGAAGCCGACCTTATAATAGGCCCCATCAGATATGAGGCCATGAAAGAAATGACCGACATTGCAAACGAGCTTAGGATTCCGATAGTTTCGCCTCTGGATGCAGCCGTGGACAGCCTGCTGGAAGATTGCCCATACCTTTTCCAAGCGGCTCTGAACCAGAGAAGGCAGGCAGAAGCCATGGCCGACATGGTAATGGAAGAAGCGTCAAAGGCTCCGAATCCGAACATACTCATAGTCTATAATCCGAGCGGCAACGAAGCCCCGTTTGCCCAGATGCTCAAAGAGGCACTGGAAGAAAAAGGCGCAAGCATAAGCGCATATGGAAGTTCCGGAGTGCTTTCTGCTCTCAGGAAAGACATGGACAATATTGTCATAGTTCAGACATATACAGAGGGGCTCACAGCCGAAATTCTGCGTCAGATAGACATCAAGATGTTGCCCGCTGAAAAGATCACTCTCTTTGGAACCCCAAAGTGGAAGGGCTTTGAAGCCATAGATATGAGCCTGTATTTCAAGTACAATACAAAAATATGCATGCCCTACAATGTAGATTTGGGCAGAGAGGATGTAAGGCAGTTTATCCGTGCCTACAGATCGCTTTACAACTGCGAGCCAAGGGCAAACGCTTTCAGCGGATACGACATAGTCTATTTCTTCTGCAACGCCGTACTGAACGGGCTCCAGGAATGTGCTGAGGATCCCGATAATACCGTAGCCTACAGCTATATGCAAAAAAATCTGCTGCAACTCGACATGCTGCAGCAGAAACTAAGATTTGTAAAGAACCCTGAAGGCGGCTATGTCAATACGGCAGCCACCAAAATAACCTTCAATCCGGATTACTCGGTAACCTCGGTTCAGGATTAGAATTCTCCTTTTTCTATGTCCTTGAAATAGTTTACGGTACCCACCTTGAGTTCAACGGTGGCGGCATCGTCGCATACTATTATGCCCTTCTTGTGCATCTGGAGTATGCTCACCGTCCACATCTGGCTGATACCCTCTTCTATTGCATGGCGCAAAGCCCTGGCCTTGTTGTGGCCGTTTACCAGAATCAGAACTTCTTCCGCGTCCATGATTGTGCCTACTCCCACCGTCAGAGCGGTCTTGGGAACCAGATTTATATCGTTGTTAAAGAATCTGGAGTTGGCAATTATGGTATCAGTGGTAAGAGCCTTGAGTCTGGTACGGGAAGTGAGCGACGAACCCGGCTCATTGAAGGCTATGTGACCGTCCGGGCCTATTCCGCCCATGAACAGGTTGATGCCACCGTATGATTTGATTTTTTCTTCGTATCTGCGGCACTCTTCCAGAAGGTCTTCTGCATTGCCGTCAAGTATGTTGATGTTTTCGGACGGAATATCTATATGACGGAAGAAATTCTCCCACATAAATGTATGGTAGCTTTCAGGATGATCCTGAGGAATACCTACATATTCGTCCATGTTGAATGTTACAACATTCTTGAAAGAAATCTTGCCTTCTCTGTAGCAGTTTACAAGTTCCTTATAGGTTCCTATTGGGGTTGAGCCGGTAGGAAGGCCCAGAACAAAAGGATGCTCCGGTGTAGGATTGAAATCTGTGATCCTCTTCAGAATCAGCGATGCAGCCCACTTGGACATGTCTGCATAAGATTTCCGGATAATCAGTCTCATGTTTCAAATATTTAAATTATCAATTATCGCTTTTATAACCCAGCAGCACCTCGGCATTTGCTATGGCCTGCACGGTTGTGTTTTCTCCGCTGAGCAGACGGGCAATTTCCATAACCCGGTCTTTGCCTTCCAGGGTGCGGAGCCTGACGGTATTTCTTCCGTCGGGGGTATTGTCTTTATAAACAAGCAGATGCGCTGCCCCCTTGCTTGCAACCTGCGGCAGATGGGTTATGGCTACAACCTGCATATTGCGCCCCATATTTACAATCTGACGCCCCATCTTGTCTGCCACGCTGCCGGAAACTCCAACGTCTATTTCGTCAAAGAAGACCGTAGGCATCTGCATGAATCCGGACATCAGGCTCTTGATGCAGAGCATAATCCTGGACAGCTCTCCCCCGCTTGCCACTTTGTCCAGTTCTACCAGTTTTTCTTTAGGGTTGGCACTGAACAGGATGTGAGGGTCGTCAACTCCGTCCGATACAAAACCGGCAGTTGGAACCAGTTCAATTACGATGCGTGCATCCGGCATTTCCAGAGTGCGGATGCTCTCCTGCAGCATCTTTTCCAGCCTGTGAGCCCCGGCCCGCCTCTTGGAAGAAAGTTCCTCCGAAAGGGTTTTGCGCTTTTCCACGGCGGCTGCGAGCTGTTTTTCAAGACGGCTCTTTTCCTCTTTTAGGTCCTCAAGGTCTGTTTCCGATTGCAAAAGGCTGTCCTTTAGCGCAATCAAAGAAGAAACATCGTTGCATGAAAACCTTCTCATAAGAGAATATATGTCGTCCAGCCTCTGCTGAACCTGAGCAAGACGCATTGGAGAATCCTCCACAGCCGAAGAAAATTTTTCAAGGTCGGAAACTATGTCCTTGCACTCCACACGGCAGCTCTCCAGCCTTTTGGCCAGTTGCCCCAGCCCGCTGTCAAACTCCGCCAGATGCTCCACATTCCTTACAGCCGCTCTCAGAGATTGCAGTACAGAACCGGCCTCTCCGTCCAAAAGTTCAATGGCAGACAGAGCATTTTCCTTGAGGGTTTCCGAATGTTCGAGCCTCATCTGTTCCTGCTCAAGCAGTTCCTGTTCGCCTTCTTTCAGCTGTGCCTCCTGCAGTTTATGGAGTTCCGCACTGCGAATCTGCCGCTCTTTTTCCTCGGTATCAATTTTCTCGGCGATGCTTCCCACGGCCCTTTCCAACTCCTTTATGGCATTGTGCTCGGCTTCGTAACGGCTCAGCAGCTTTTGGGTTGAGCAGAAGCTGTCTATCATCTCCAGCTGGAACTTGCGGTCTGTTAGAATGAGGTTACTGTGCTGGGAGTGGATATCCATCAGACGGGAGGAAATATCCGCCATCTTTGAAGCCGAAACCGGTTCGTCATCTATGAAAAACCTGGACCTCATCAAAGGAGACGTTACCCTGCGGAGGATAGTCTGAACTCCTCCGGCGGAAAAGACTGCTTCCACCACACAGTTTTTCTGTGCATCGCGGAGGACGGAAGAATCGGCCTTGCCCCCCTTCAAAAGAGAAACGGCGCCAAGCAAGACGGACTTGCCGGCACCTGTTTCACCTGTCATTATTACTAAACCGTCAGGAAATTCGATGTCGAGACTCTCTATGAGAGCATAGTTCTGTATGGTAAGCCTTTCAAGCACTAAGAATCAATCTTGCGCCAATAAATTTCTCCGTCCTGAAATTCCTTAACAGCTGTAAGTGTGGGCTTTGGAAGTTTTTCGTAATGACGGGATATTTCTATCTGCTCCCTGTTCTCGTATGTTTCTTCAAGCGTGTCGGCTACATTTCCCTGAGAGAATTCCTCCAGTTTCTCTGAAAGTTCCTTCTTGAGGGCTGCTGCAATCTGGTTGGCTCTCTTGGCCATGATTACAACGGATTCATAAATGTTACCTGTAGGTTCGGACAACTTTATGATGTCTCTGGAAACGGTATTGTCCGATACCTTTGTTGATCTCTTTTCTTCCATATCGTGTATATTGTTTATAATCAGATTGTCTGCATTACTTGGTTTCTTCTTCCCGCTCTTTCTGCTCCTTGGCCTTAGCCTTTGCCTGTTCGTAGAGTTTCATGGCCTCCTCTCTTTCCTTGCGGGCCTTTCGTCTTTCGTTCTGCCTCTGTGTGCCCGAAGTTTCTTCGTTCACCTTACGGGCAACTGCACTCCTGTTCTCGGCTTCTTTTACGGCTTTCTTGGCATCCTTTATGGCACGCTTGGTGTTCTTGCGGTCGGCCCTGATGTTCTTGGATGACCTCGGAGTAACTGCTTCATCGTTGGCAATAGCCTGGGCGGCTGCCACCTGCGCAGAATCCAAAGCTCCTTTCAGGCCTACAAACTTCTGGGCCCTTACAAACATGCGGTCCAGCTCCCTGCGCTCCTGTGCCTTGGGATATTCGCCTATGAAATTGTAATAGTCGTCTATGAAGGTCATGTATCTTTCTTTCTGCTTTTCCCTTATGCTGTTGAAGGCATATCTGTAGGACGACATTGCCGTGTAGTAGAGTATCTCCTCGCGGTAGCGGTTGTCGGAATTGTCTCTGAGGACGGTCTTCAGGGCATAGTGCGAAGACTTGTAGTCTTTCATGTTGTAGTAAAGCTTGGCGGCCTCATAAGATTTACGGTCCAGCCTCTCGCCAAACTCCTCCATCATAGCCTTGCAGACATCATAGTACTCGCTTCTTGGGTTGTCATACATGAACTCGGCTATGGTGGCCATGGCTTTCTGAGTAGGTACCTGGTCCAGTTCCCAACGGTATGTACCCTCATACAGACACTTGATTCTCAGGAATCTGGCCTCTTCGCTCATTGTACTTCTGGGAAAGACTTCCAGGAACTTGTTGAAGTTGGCCTCAGCTGTGATGTAATCGCCGTAGCGGTAGTTGCTCATGGCATTGTAAAACTGAACGCTGTCTTCTTTGTCGGTTCCCTGAGACAGGAACAGCATACTCTCGAACAAAGCCGCAGCCTTACGGAACTTGCCTTTGTCATAGAAATACATCGCACCCCTGAAACGTTCGTCAAGATCCTGGGTCCTGAACAGCGATTCGTAATAGCTTTTGCAACCGGAAAGCATGTACAGCGTCAAAAGCAGAACTGCCGTGATTTTCAAATTTCTCATCTTGTATCCTTTATTGGCCCTGCAGGAAACGGTCTGCCTCAATGGCAGCCCTGCACCCCGAAGCAGCAGCCGTAATAGCCTGTTTATAATGCAAATCCATAACATCACCGGCGGCAAAAACTCCGGGGATGTTGGTCTTTGGAGAATCTGGTTGGGTGATAATGTAACCCTCTTTGTCTGTGGTTACCCAAGGAGCAAAAACTTCTGAATTAGGATGATGCCCCACTGCAAGGAAGACTCCGGAAACCGGCACCGTACTGACTTCTCCGCTGAGCTTGTTCTCAATCTTTATGCCACAGACACCCTTGAGGTCTCCCACCACTTCCTGCGGAAGGCTGTTCCACAGAACCTGAATATTGCTCTGCGATGCCACTTTCTCCTGCATGGCCTTTGAAGCCCGCATCTGGTCGCGGCGGATTATCATATATACCTTGTTGCACATACCTGCCAGATATACAGCCTCTTCGCATGCGGTATCACCTCCTCCTATGACCGCCACATCCTGTTTGCGGTAGAAAAAGCCATCGCATGTGGCGCAGGCACTGACTCCGCTCCCGCGGAATTCCTGCTCGCCCGGTATGCCCAGATATCTTGCACTTGCTCCCGTAGCAATTATCAGAGCGTCTGCCTCTACGGTTATACCTCCGTCTATGGTGGCCTTGAACGGGCGGCCGGACAGATCGCAGGAAGTGATTGTTCCGGTGCGGATTTGCGCCCCTACTCTTTCGGCCTGACGGCGCATGTTGTCAACAAGCACGGTGCCGTCTATTCCGTCCGGAAAGCCCGGGAAGTTTTCCACCACGGTGGTTGTGGTCAGCTGCCCGCCCAGTTCCAGGCCGGTATAAACTACAGGGGCCTGATTTGCCCTTGCAGCATATATCGCCGCGGTATATCCTGCAGGGCCGCTGCCTGCTATCAGCACTCTGATCCTCTCCATTTTCATCAAAAATATAGTTAGCTCGCAAATTTAGTAAACTTATCGCGAATATGAAACTCCAACCTTTCTTCCCAGACCAGAATCAGGCTGCCGGCCCAGCGGGCGAGGAGGATGATCCACCACACGCCGCCAATTGAAACAAATAGGATCAGATCTTCCAAATTGCTGTGAGATATGGCAATATGTGTGTTCAGAAGCTGGATTTCGCGGTCTGATATATTACCCTTCTCCTTTTCCTGGAACATGACGGCAGCCCCGTAGGCCAACCCCAGCGTATTAGCCACAATCCAAAGGAATGAAGTGTCTTCCGGAAGGCCGAAGAACTTCATCGGCCAGCGGATTACCTTTGTCAGAAACTTTATGACTCCGAACTCGCTCAGGATCTGCTGCAGCACAGACAGCAGAAAAATCAGAACCGCCATCTTCACACAGAGTTTCAGAAGAGAAAGGGCCCAGGGCCATAAGCTCTCCTTCAAAGTAAGGTGCTCTTCTACGGCGGCACCCAATTCTGCCTGCTGACCGGCCGGAAGTATGAGATTCAGCAGATATGCCAGAATCAGCCCGCTCAAGGTCCGCACCAGGAATATCCTCAAGGCGGATGAACCGGTCTTTTTCTGCACTGCCGTCTCAACTATCATATTGTGCGAACACATGACCAGAACGGCCAAGATTGTAACGCTCCGGGCAGAAAGATTCAGCGATGCACAGGCGGCTATCGCTGAGTAAACATTTACAAAATAGCCGCTTACATACGCAAGAGAGGCCTCTCCCGGAAGGCCTATGAAACTCATCATGGGCGAAAGTTCCCGTCCTATCCAGTTCAAGGCACCGGTAAGGCGGAGAATGTAGATGGCCAAAGAAACTATGGCAGTTATCCTTATAACCCACCAGATGGTCTTGATTGCACCGGGAGTAGCTTCTTTCGTACAATAAACGAGCCTCTCCCAGAAGGAAAGGCCGTTACGGCTGTCCAATGATTCTTTCAATCTGACACAGTTTAGTAGTTCTCACCCTTAACCTCAAAGTAAGCCTGAGGATGCTTGCATGCAGGGCACTCTTTGGGTGCATTCTTTCCGCGGAACACATATCCGCAGTTGCGGCACTTCCATACAACAACCTCGTCTTTTGCGAACACCTTTCCGCTCTTGAGGTTCTTAAGCAGAGCGCGGTATCTCTTCTCATGAGCCTTTTCGGCAACGGCTATTTCCTTGAAGCACTTGGCAATTTCCGGAAAGCCCTCTTCCTTTGCAATCCTGGCGAACTCCGGATAGGCGAACTTCCACTCGTCCAGCTCTCCCTCGGCAGCTGCAAGAAGGTTCTCTTCTGTCTTTCCGATTACTCCGGCAGGGAACGAAGCTGTAATCTCAACCATTCCGCCTTCCAGGAATTTGAAGAACTTCTTGGCATGTTCCTTCTCGTTGTCTGCGGTCTCAGTGAAAAACGCGCTTATCTGCTCATAACCTTCTTTTTTTGCAGCACTTGCAAAAAAAGTGTAGCGGTTCCTGGCCTGGCTCTCTCCGGCAAATGCCTGAAGCAGGTTCTTTTCTGTCTTTGTTCCTTTCAAACTTTTCATAAATGTATAGTGTTAAAATTAATTCTCAGCGATGACCAGAGCGCATGACTGTTCACATCCGCCTCTGTATTCTTCCTTCTTCATGCGTGATAGCAAATGTATGAAGAATACTCCAAATATACACCATACACTGTCTTTACCACCCAGCGTTTTTCCTGACTTTATATTTGCGGCAAAAATCCTATTGTGTTTGTGCAGCAAAAATTAAAGTGTATCTTTGCAACAAGAATTAACGTGTAACATTACAAAGATATGGCTATACCTTCAGAAAAACTTGCACAGTCTCTTGACGTCTTGAGACAATTACAAGAGTCGAAGAACAGTCCCATAATCAGGTCTTCAGAAATCAGCAGGACCCACCAGGAACGTCTTGTTGAAAACGGCTTTCTGATGAAAGTCGTAGGGGGATGGTATATTCAGTCAGATCCGGCAGCTGTTTCCGGTGATACTACGGCCTGGTATATTTCATACTGGAGGTTCATCTCCGAGTATGTACGGGAGAAACTTGGAGAAGAGTGGTGTCTGCCAGCTGAAGCGTCATTGGATGTTCAGACGGGCAATTGGACCGTCCTTCCCCAATTGATTATACGTTCGCCGAAATGCAACAACACAAGTGTGATCCTTCCTTTCGGATGCAGCATCTTTTTTCTGAAAGCGGATTGCGCTACTAATGTTGTCAAGGAAAGCCAATATGGTTTGAATGTTTACAGCATTCCCGAAGCCTTAGTGATGTCGTCGCCGATTCTCTTCCAACGCAGCAGCATTACTGCCAGAACAGCTCTTGCTGCGATAAGGGATTCATCGGAAGTACTTCCTTATCTACTCGACAAGGGCCGTTCATCACGCGCCGGGAGGTTGATTGGCGCATTTAGGAATGTGCAGATGCATCCCGTCGCTGATGAAATAAAGTCTACAATGGATCGTTTCGGATATGTTATTCGTGAAGAAGATCCATTTACCGACAAGTATGAGTTTGTCAGAGACCTGTCTCCATACGCAACGCGTATTCGCCTGATGTGGAAAAGTATGCGCGATACGGTGCTTGGCGTAAAACCTTCTGTGCCTGCGGGAATCGACATCGAAGCCTATTTGAAGGATGTCGAGGATAGATATAAGCTGGACGCATATCATTCTTTGTCCATTGAGGGCTATATGGTTTCTGAAGAGCTGATTGAAAAAGTCCGCAGCGGAAATTGGAAACCGGACGAGAATGCGTCTGACAAAGAGGACAAGGCCGCCCTTGCGGCACGCGGATATTGGCAGGCATTTCAGGAAGTCAAGAAAAGCCTGTTGGCAATCCTCGATGGCAAGAATGCCGGTGAGGTTGTAGAGAGAGACCATCGCGTATGGTACCAGGAGATGTTCGCGCCGTCTGTGATGGCAGGAATAATCAAAGCTGGAGATATCGTAGGGTATAGGTCCAGCCAGGTCTATATTCGCAATTCAATGCATACGCCTCTCAATCCCGAAGCCGTCAGAGATGCGATGCCGGTACTTTTCGACTTGCTGAAAAGTGAAGAAGATGCGTGGGTGAGGGCAGTGCTTGGTCATTTCATCTTCACTTTCATACACCCGTATATGGACGGAAACGGACGAATGGGAAGATTTATGATGAACGTAATGCTGGCCTCCGGAGGGTATCGATGGACTATCATTCAAAAAGAAATACGAGACAAATACATGTCTGCGCTTGAACGTGCCAGTGTCCAAGGTGACATAAGCGATTTTGCATCCCTCCTCGCCGACATAGTCTGATAAATAAAGGGATTGCGTTTTTTTGCCAATTCGACTATTATTCGTAATTTAGCAATGTTGAGAATCCGTCCTCATTTGGAAACTCCCTCTTCAAATCCAAACTTACTTGTTCTACAACACCATCTTCCAAAATCCGTCTTTCATTACAGACTTTTGAGTAATTTTGCAGGATAATTATGTTCAGATAATGAAGACAGACAAGACACTTGGTGTACTGGGCGGTATGGGACCTGCCGCTACCGCAGACTTTCTGATGCTGCTGGCAAAGAAAGATCCCGCAAACTGCGATCAGGAACATCCCCGCATGATAGTTTACGAATATACAGAAACTCCGGACAGGACAACTTATCTGCTGGGCAAGGGCCCGGATCCTCGCAGGTACCTCAGGGAAGGGCTTGAAACTCTGATTAACTGGGGCGCAGATTATCTGTGCGTTACCTGCAACACAGCACATTTCTTCATAGATGAATTCCGGAGCGAACTTTCTAAGCCGGTAATCCATATTATAGATGAAACCATACGGAAGGTAAGCAAGAAATCGCCAGGCGGGGCTTGGCTTACGGCAACACTTGGAACAATGAAAACCGGACTCTACCAAAGGCACGCAAAAGACAGCGGCTACAACTTTGACATTGCAGACTATGCCACTCAGGTGGAAATCCACGATGTCACCGATTTGGTTAAAGCCGGAAGGATAGAGGAAGCCGGCCGCAAGTTCCGCCCCATCATAGAGAATCTTTGGAGGATTAAGGAACAGCCCATAGTGGGAGCCTGCACTGAAATTCCCATAGCATACGCTGCAACCGGGCTGGACCCAAAGATGCACATAAGCAGTCTTGACGCCCTTGCAGACGGCTGCGTAAGAGAACTTTACGGAGTAGAGTTATACTAATGCAAAATGAGTAATAACAAAGAACAATTTCTTTTATCGCGATGAAGAAAATCAAAATAGCGCTGCCCTGGCAGATACTGATAGGCCTGTTGCTGGGTGCGGTATTTGGAATATGCCTGCCCCAATATGCCGGTTACATAGACTGGGCCGGCCAGATATTTCTGAGGGCTCTGAAGATGATAATCATACCTTTGGTATTTACATCACTTGTGGTTGGAGTTGCCAGCATAAACTCATCTAAAGACCTTGGAAGAATTGCCGGAAAGACTTTGCTTTACTACCTGGTTACCACGGCTATAGCAATTGCCATAGGACTCGTTCTGGTAAACATCGTAAAGCCCGGAGTGGGAGCCAGCCTTCCCATGCCCGAGAATGTTGACCTTTCTACCGTAGGCAAGAGCCAGACATCTTTCATGGATCAGATAATCCACATAGTTCCGGACAACATCTTCAAAGAAATGAGCGCAGGCAACATCCTGCCGGTGATTTTCTTTGCCATTATATTCGGGTTCTTCATCACAAGAAGTGCCGAAAAGACCAAGACCACCCTGCTGGACCTTTGCAACTCCATCAACGAGGTGATAATGAAAATTACGATGTTCGTCATCAAGCTGGCCCCTTACGGAGTATTTGCCATTGTGAGCAACATGCTTGCAAAGCAGATAACCGCCGGCAACTCAATTTTGGAACTGGTAAGTTCGCTCGGCATTTACCTGCTTGTTGTTTGGGCCGGAATGTTGATTCAGTTCTTTGGCGTACTTCCGGCCGGAGTGTTCTTCCTGGGAAGGGAACATCCATACCGCCACATGAAGAAAATGAGCACCGCCATACTTACGGCATTCTCCACCTGCTCGTCCGGTGCGGCACTTCCCATATCCATGAGAGACAGCCAGGAAAAATGCGGCGTTTCCAACAAGATAGCAAGCTTCGTGCTGCCCCTTGGGGCTACTGTAAATATGAACGGAACGGCTCTTTATGAGGGCGTTACCGTTTTGTTCATAGCTCAGGTTTACGGCATAGACATGAGTATTGCACAGCAGCTCATAGTTCTTGGAACTGTAATGCTGAGCGCCATAGGAACCGCCGGCATACCTATGGCCGGATTTGTAATGCTGAGCATAGCCCTAAGCGTGGCAGGTCTGCCGCTTGAGGCAATGGGTCTGGTGCTTGCAATAGACCAGCTCTGCGATATGCCTAGAACCGCCACCAACTCCTATGGCGATGCATGCGGAGCGGTGGTAATAGCCAAGAGCGAAGGTGAAACCCTGACTATCTGACAGTTTGAAAATTATTAACGGACCGATATATGAAAAGATTCTTTGTAACAGCGGTACTTGCGCTGACCGTATCGCTGAGCATTAAAGCACAACCCTATCAGGGGAAACAGACAAGCAAGATATATGCAGTTGCAGACTGGGAGCAGGTTCAGGCAAATCCCTCTCTGGCGGCAGCCGACTATCAGCCCTATCCGGTAACGGACGAAAATCCGGCCTCCATACCGCAGCTTACCAAAGCCCCAAAGGGGTACAAGCCATTCTACATCAGCCATTACGGAAGGCACGGCTCACGCTGGCTGATAAGCACAAAAACCTATACGGAACCCGTCTTTTTCCTGCAGAAGGCCAATGAGGCCGATATGCTTACCCCGCTTGGAAAAGATGTCCTGGAAAGAATCCGGAAAGTAGAACTTGCCGTAAGGGGCCGCTACGGCGAGCTTACAAGGCTCGGAGCGCAGCAGCATAGGCAGATAGCAGGCAGGATGTACAAGAATTTTCCGGCGGTATTCAAGTCGGATGTGGAAATAGATGCAAAATCCACCGTCATAATCCGCTGCATCCTCAGCATGGACGCTGCCTGCCAGAGGCTTAAGGAACTCAATCCAAAACTCAGAATCAGCAACGACGCCTCCAGCCACGACATGTATTACATGAACTATCAGGATACAGACAAGTTCTTCAGCAAAATTACATCCGACCCAAAGAACACGGAAATCCTCAGAGAGTTCCGCAGCAAGGTCCTCAAGCCTCAAAGGCTTTCTGCATTGCTGCTCAAGGACAGTTCTTTCTACCAGACTTTCAGCCAGAAGTTTGCCTACAAAGACAACCCGGACGGAATCCGTGCCTACAATGCAAACAACCTGCTTTACGACCTTGTGGAAATTGCCATAAACCTCCCGAATACCGACATGGACATCAGGCTGGACGACATTGTTACACTGGAAGAAATCTACAGCGTGAACGTCCTGCGCAATGCTTCGTCTTACCGCTATGCCGGCTTCAGCGACATGGGTCAGAAGATTACTCCTTACCGCCAGAGTAATCTTCTGAAGAACATAATTGAAACCGCCGACAAGGCAATGGAAAAGGTAGGAACAGACGGCAGAAAGAGTGCCGGAGCAACCCTCAGATACGGACACGATTCCAACCTGATGCCGCTCTGCTCGCTTATGGACATAGACGGAGCCGGCGTTTATGAGCAGAATCTGGATAATCTTGCAAACGTCTGGAACGTAGAACACTACATTCCAAAGGCCGGCAATCTGCAGTTCATTTTCTACGGAAAGAAGGGCGCGCCTGTTCTGGTCAAGGTCCTCCTCAACGAACACGAAGCCACGCTTCCTGTTGAAACGGACAACTTCCCCTATTATGAGTGGAACAAGGTAAGGGAATTCTACCTGAACCTGCTAAACAATTCTCCGCTCAAGGAAAAGTTCGGAAACTGATTCAGAAGAACCTTATGTAACAAAAAAAAAGAGACTCGCCTGAGCCTCTTTTTTTGTGGTGTCACCGGGAATCGAACCAGGGACACAAGGATTTTCAGTCCTTTGCTCTACCAACTGAGCTATGACACCATCGATTTGGGAGTGCAAATATAGAGATTATTTTTAATTTTGCAATAATGGACGCTCAATTTATTTCATACATATCTGTGATTCTGCCTATAAAGTGGGACGGAGAAGTGTTTTACGGAATTAACTCTGAACAGAGGCAGAGTCTGGCTCCCGGCTGCTGGGTGGAGGTTTCGTTTGGCAAAAGAACCCTCCAGGCAGTGGTAAGAAGAATACTTGAGTGGAAAGACCTGCCATATCATAATCTGGAAATCAAGTCAATCGGAAAGGTTTTGGAAAAATCTCCCGTATCGGCCAGGGAAATAAGATTCTGGAATACCGTTGCCGGCTACTATCTGTGCTCGGTGGGAGAAGTGTTCAAAGCTGCATACCCGATTCTTACGCTCAGGCAGCAGGAAGTGGCTTCGCACAGAAAGCCGGAGGACATATTGCTTTCTGTAAAGGACATCGTTGATGATATAACCTTGTCGGCGGCTCAGCAGAAAGCCTATGAACAAATCAAGGAGCATCTGGAAAGTAAAACCGTTCTGCTGGAAGGAGTAACCGGCAGCGGCAAGACCGAAATCTACATAAAGCTCATAGACGAATGCATGGCTGAGGGCAAAGACGCTCTTTATCTTGTTCCTGAAATTGCAATGAGCAACCAGCTGACACAAAGGCTCAAAAACCACTTTGGGCAAAGGTTGCTCTGCTACCATTCCGGCATTTCCATGGCCACAAAAAAACTCATACGCCAAGTCCTGACTTTCAAGGGAACAGAAGAATGTCAAAAAAAACCGGTGGTTGTGCTCGGTACAAGGTCTTCTGTATTTCTTCCGTTTGAAAACCTCGGGCTGACCATAGTAGATGAGGAACACGACCAGAGTTACAAGCAGGAAGACCCTTCCCCCAGATACAACGGCAGAGATGCAGCCCTGCTGCTTGCCCAGATGCACGGCGCAAAAGTATTGCTGGGCAGCGCAACCCCATCGTTTGAAAGCCTTTACAACTTTTATACGAGAAAGTTTGCACGGGTGTTGCTCACAGAAAAATACTTTCAGGCTCCACCTCCCGAAGTTACCGTCATAGATACCCTCTGGACCCGCAGGAGCCGCCAGATGAAGGGCAGCTTCTCCCAGCAGCTTCTCAACATGATAGAAAAAACCATCGCTGAGAAAAAACAGGTACTGGTTTTCAGAAGCATAAGGTCCTATTCTCCGGTTGTAGAGTGCTCCAGTTGCGGAGAGGCTCTGAAATGCCCCCACTGCAATGTTCCGCTGAGCTACCACCGTTACGACAACACACTCAGATGCCATTACTGCGAATACAAGGCTCCATATTCTCCGGTATGCCCGAGCTGCAAGGAAGAGGCTCTGCAGCTCCGCGGAGCCGGAACAGAAAAGATTGAAGAGGAACTCAGAGAGCTGTTCCCCAACGCAAGTGTTGCAAGATATGATGCGGACATTGCAAAAAGCAAGAAGGATTCCGAGAAGGTGCTCAGCGATTTTGCCAGCGGCAAGACCGATATCCTCGTAGGCACCCAGATGACAAGTAAAGGGTTTGATTTCAAGGGCCTTGCATTGGTTGCCGTAATACAGGCCGACACCATACTTTCTCAGCAGGATTTCAGGGCAGACGAAAAAGCCATGCAGCTGTTCATCCAGCTTCTGGGGCGGAGCGGACGCCGGAGAGAACAAGGCAAGCTTGTAATCCAGACCAACCAGAAGAACCACCCTGTAATCAAGGAGTTATTATCGCTGTATTCACCCGACAAGGCGGACGGGGCCATGATGGCCGAAAGAAGCATGTACTGCTTTCCGCCTTTCGTAAGACTCATTAACATCATCCTCCGCGATAAAAACTATCACCGGCTGGAAACTTCGGCCTCCTCTCTTGCAAACGTACTCAAAAGTTCCCGCGCCTTCTGTGCCATGGAGGTCAGCGGCCCGTTCACTCCCAGACTGGAAAAGCTAAGAGACGAATACCAGCTCTGCATTTCCGTAAAATTTGCCAAGGATGCCCGTCTGGCACAGAACAAGGCACAGCTGAAAAAAGTCATTGATCTTGTAAAACTTCCTGTACAGGTGATTCTGGATGTAGATCCGTCCTGACGGGGCGGTAAGGAGTTACATCCGGAAAGAAGAGCCCACCACTACCTTGATACTCTGCGGAACCAGACTGAATTTGAACGGCGACGTACCTACCGCCTCGCCGTCTATCTCAATCCGGGTTTCGGGTTGGGTGTGGATTTCTATGGTGCGACACTGCCTGAAAAGAACTTCGGGCAGAGTGTATATCTTGCCGGAATACAGCATTTTAAAATTCCTTATGACCTTCAGCTTGGATATATCTCTGATGATGGTAAGGTCCAGCAGCCCGTCGTCTATGGCGGCATTAGGAGTCTGCTGCATTCCGCCTCCGTTGTAACGGCCTATGCCCACCGCTCCGGAAAATACCTGTCCGCTGTAAAAGGGCTCCCCGTCCGCCTTAATTTCAAAATGCTTGTTCTTGAACTTCAGAAGGGTTGTAAAGGTGCTTCTCAGATAAAGCCCCTTGCCGTACTTGCCCTCATCCTTCAGATTGTTGTACTTGAGGTTTACCACCGCATCAAATCCCAGACCTGCAACGTTTGCCATATATCTTTCATGCGGTACCCTGGTCTCAAAAAATTCCACCCGCCCCACATCTTGAAGCACTGTCCGCTTCTGCACCAAGGCTTCTACCGCCTCCGAATATGTGGTGGATATTCCGTACATCCTTATCCAGTCGTTTCCGGTTCCTGTTGGAATCACTGCCAGAAATATGTCTGTTGTAGGCACTGCCTTCTGAATGAAGATTCCGTTCACCACCTCATGTATTGTGCCGTCGCCCCCTACTGCCACTATGTGCCGGTAACCTTTGTTTATGGCATTTACCGTCAGTTCTATGGCATGGAACTTATGCTCGGTGAACACGCAGGTGAACTTCAGACCGCTGTTGTACATCTGGTTTGAAATCACAGGCCAGTCCTTCAGACCGCGCCCGCTGCCCGCCTTGGGGTTCACTATTACCATCCAACTTTCCATAGACATATCAACTGCAAAAATAAATTGTATTTGCCAATTGTTCAATACTTCGGTAATTTTTAACGCCTGAGGAGCCGCCATGCAACAGACTCCGCAACGGCATAGACTGGAATTGGGCTTTTTTTGTTATTTTTGTGGGTTATGAAACTATGATATGGGAAAAGTAATTTCTATAGCAAACCAAAAGGGCGGAGTGGGAAAGACCACAACCGCCATAAACCTGGCTGCATCGCTTGCAGTGCTGGAGAAAAAGGCACTGCTTATAGATGCTGACCCACAGGCAAATGCAACCTCCGGTCTGAACTTCAATCCCAATTCCACAGATAAGAAAACCGTTTATGAAGTGCTGGTGGGGCTGAGAAAGATGGAGGAGATACTGCTGGAGACAGAAATCAAGAACCTGAGCGTGGCTCCTTCGCATATCAATCTGGCTGGAGCGGAGATAGAGCTGGTAGAGAATATAGAATCCATTGAAGAAAGAGCCAAACAGCTGAAGAAAGCCATTGCAGGCATAAGAGACCGGTTTGACTTCATCATCATAGACTGCGCACCGTCTCTGGCAACCGTTACCATAAATGCGCTGGTGGCATCGGATTCCGTAATAATTCCTATACAGAGCGAGTTTTTTGCCCTGGAGGGGCTCGGAAAGCTTCTGAACAACATCAAACTCATTCAGGGTGAACTCAATCCGGACCTTACCATAGAAGGGTTCCTGCTTACGATGTTTGACTCCAGGCTGCGTCTTGCAAATCAGGTGGCGGAAGAGGTAAGGCGTCATTTCGGGGCCATGGTTTTTGAAACAATCATCAACCGCAATGTAAGGCTCAGCGAAGCCCCAAGCCACGGAAAGCCTGTGATTCTGTATGACGCAATGAGCAACGGTTCAAACAATTACCTCAATCTGGCCAAAGAGGTCATAGCAAAGAATCAATAGTATGGCAGTCAAGAACCAGAACAAAGGATTGGGCCGCGGACTTGACGCATTGCTGTCTAACGCAAGCCAGGACATGGGCATAAAGCACGAAAGCCCCTCTTCTTCCCTGACCTCCATAAGAGAAATTGAGTTGGGTCAGATTTCGCCAAACCCGTTCCAGCCCCGCAGCCAGTTTGACCGGCAAAGTCTTCAGGAGTTGGCCGATTCCATAAAACAGATAGGTGTAATTCAGCCCATTACGGTTAAGAAGATTTCAGCTGGCCGGTATCAGATCATTAGCGGAGAAAGGCGCTTCAGGGCAAGCGGCATAGCCGGCCTTAAAACAATTCCGGCCTACATAAAGGATGTAGGCGAAAACTCCATGCTGGAGATGGCACTTGTGGAGAACATCCAGAGAGAAGACTTGGATGCCATAGACATAGCCATAAGCTTCCAGAGGCTCATAGACGAGTGCAACCTTACACAGGAAGCACTCAGCCCCAGAGTTGGAAAAAACAGGGCTACCATAGCCAACTACCTCCGCCTTCTGAGGCTTCCGCCCGAGATTCAGTTTGCCATAAAAAACGGAGCCATTACCGTTGGGCATGCCAAAGCCATCCTCGGCCTGGAGAGCGAACAATCGCAGAAGAATCTGACAGACAGAATAATGCAGGAGGGCCTTTCCGTAAGGGAAACCGAAGCCCTGGTGCAGAAAATAAACAACCCGGCCACAAAGAAGGCCGCAAAGAAAACCGCAGCCATACCGGAGGCAGCCGCAGCAGCCAGAGAGGTTCTGGAAAAATACTTCAGCGGCAAGGTTACCGTAAAACCCAAGCAGAAAGGAGGAGAACTTATACTTCATTATCGCGATGAAAATCAGCTTGAACAACTCCTGAAAGCCTTAAGTAAACCGGATAAGTAGTACAGATTTTGCAGTGGAAATTTTTTCGCAGTGAAAAAGACATTGATTTACATATCGGTTGTTGCAATGGTTCTGGCGGCCCTGCTGCCGGAAAGGGCTTTTGGACAGTTTACCAACACCAACGGTGCGGGAACTATGAGATCTACTCTTGACAATGTTGTAGATACAACTGAATATGAAATAGATACAACATTCCGCAGGTTTACTCCCCGTAGGTTTATCCAAGGTCTGAAGCATGAGGATTCTCTTACACTGTCCAATGTGTTCTTTCCGGCAATGATACTTCCCGGAACCGGTCAGATTTACAACGGAGATTATTGGAAGCTTCCCATAGTTTACGGAACGCTGGGCGGAAGCATAGCCGGTGCTGCAATCTTTAACAAGAAATGGAAGAAAGACGGCAAGGAGTCTGACAAAGACCTCAGGAATGTCTTCATCTGGGGTGCCGTGGCCAGTTACTGGGGCCAGCTTGCCGACCTCACATTCAGTTTCAAGTCTTACGAAAAACCCCTGCCTGCCAGAGCCTCTCTCTATTCAGCCCTGCTTCCGGGTCTTGGGCAGGCCTACAACGGAGACTATTGGCATATCCCCATCTACTACGGAGGCTTCATGATAAGCGGCTACTGCTGGTCTTTCAACCAGAAACAGTACAAACGTTACAGACGGATATACAGAGAAATAGACGAAGGAACCTACACAGGGCATATAACCTCAGAAAATGCCGTCTGGTTCAGAGACTATTACCGGCGGAACAGAGACTATTCCGTCTTGGCCACAACCTTGATTTACATACTGAATGTCATAGACGCCAATGTGTTTGCCCATTTTTCTCACTTTGACATCTCAGACGACATAACCTTCAATGTCCAGCCCGCGGTAATTGCACCGGAAGTTCCTAAGAGCGGTTTTTACACCTACAATCCGGCCTACAATTCTGCAAAGCTGGGCTTTACAATGGATATAACCTTCTAGAAACACGCAGACAGATATGAGTATGAGAAAATTTTCAGTCCTGATTCTTTTGGCCGCATTCTGTGTGGCAGTGTCCAATGTGGAGTCTTATTCCCAGACCAGAAAGGAACTTCTAAAGGAAAACGCCAAGCTCAGAAAAGCCATAGACTCTCTGCAGAACCTCCTCGGCGAAGAAATAGAAGTAGCCGACACTACCACTGCAGGAGACACCATAAATCCTGGAAACATAGGCTTTCTGAATGCCGAACTCTACGAAAACCTTTCTCCGGAAACAGACAGGGACAGCCTGCTCAGCATATATTATCTGCAAAGGCAGATGGCCATGGCAAATCTGCCCTCCATGGCAGAGGTTGACAGCGCAAACTATACGAGCAACATTCCGGATGAGGTTTACATAGAAAACCTCAAGAAGATGAACTCGTTCATATCGCTTCCGTACAACAGCGTAGTTAAAAATTATATCATACTCTACACGGAAAAGATGCCCAAACGCGCCGCAAACATGCTTGGTCTGGCATCATATTATCTGCCCATATTTGAGAACATCTTTGACTCCTACGGCCTGCCAAAGGAACTTGCGGCTATGGCCATCATAGAGTCTGCCCTGAATCCGTTTGCAGTTTCGAGTGCCAATGCCAAGGGAATGTGGCAGTTCATCTATTCTGCTGCAAAACAATACAATCTGGAGGTAGATTCCTATGTGGACGAGAGGTTTGACCCTCAGAAGAGTTGCGACGCCGCCGCCAGGTTCCTGAAGGATTCTTATACTATATTCGGCGATTGGGCACTGGCAATTTCTTCATACAACTGCGGCCCGGGCAATGTTCAGAAAGCCATCAGAAGGGCCGGAAGCAAGGATTTCTGGTCTGTCTATCCCTATCTGCCCAAGGAAACCAGAGGCTATATGCCTTCATTTGTAGGTGCGCTGTATATGCTCAAGTACTATTCCAACTACAACATTGTACCTGACAGACCGTCCATGCCTGCCCATGTAGATACATTCATGATTCACAAGAACCTGCACTTCGGCCAGATATCGGAAGTCATAGGTATTCCGTTGCAGGACCTCCGCCAGCTCAACCCACAGTATCTGCATGACATCATCCCCGGCAACAGCAAGGGAATGGTTCTCAGGCTGCCATACAACTACACAGCTCCTTTTGTAGATAATGAAAAGACCATCTACAACTACAAAGACAGCATATTCTTTAACCCTATCGTCTATAACGGTTACAAGAACGGCCAGGAGGGAGCCTCCAGAATATACCACAAGGTACGCAAAGGCCAGACACTCTCCAGCATAGCCAACCGGTACGGCGTAACGGTAGCCCAGATTAAAGACTGGAACAACATATCTGCCAAGACCAAGACCGTAAAGACAGGCCGCACGCTCATCATCTTCAGAGATGCCCTTACAAACCAATCCTCGGCATCAAAACAGTCAGGAGCAACATCCAAGACCAATGTTTCTTCCTCCTCTGGCAAAACAACCTCAGGCGGAACAAAAACCTATACCGTACGTAAGGGCGACACCTTATACGGAATTGCAAAAAAGCACAACATGAGCCTCAACGACCTGCTCCGAATGAATGGCCTTACAGCCAAATCAACCATTCATGCAGGCAAGAAGCTGAAAGTGAAATAAGACTTACAACAACTAACTTAATACATTTATGCTAAGAAGGATACGCGTTACCCTGGCTTCCGTATTTTTCATCCTGATTACACTTCTGTTCCTGGATTTTACCGGAGTCCTTCACCATTATCTGGGCTGGATGGCAAAGATTCAGTTCCTGCCCGCGGTGCTCGCACTCAACTTTGCGGTAATTGCCATACTGGCAGTGCTTACCGTTCTGTTCGGAAGAATCTATTGCTCGGTCATCTGTCCGCTGGGAGTGTTGCAGGATGTTTTCGGATGGATGGGAAAGAAGGCAAAGAAGAACCGCTACACCTATTCAAAGGCCAATCACTGGCTTAGATACACGGTTCTTGCGGTTTTTGCAGCCGCTCTGATTTTTGGAATTGCATCGCTGGTGGCACTGCTTGCTCCATACAGCGCCTACGGAAGAATTGCAAACAACCTTTTCAGCCCCATTTATCTTTGGGGCAACAATGTTCTTGCCTGGTTTGCAGAAAGATATGACAGCTACACTTTCTATCATAAAGATGTGTTGATAAAATCTGCCGCAACATTTGCCGTAGCAGCCGTAACGTTTGTTGTTCTGCTTGTTCTGGCATGGCGCAACGGCAGAACCTACTGCAACAACATCTGCCCTGTAGGAACGGTACTTGGAGCTTTGTCGCGCATATCGGTTTTCAAGGTTGCAATAGACAAAAACAAGTGCGTAAACTGCAACCTCTGCGTAAAGAACTGCAAGGCATCCTGCATAGACATCAAAAACCACAGGATAGATTACTCCAGATGCGTAGTCTGCGGAGACTGCATATCCAAATGCAAGAAGGATGCTATATCCTATACCGTAAAAAGAACACCGGAGGTCAGCCCTGAAAAAAGCGGGCAGAATATCTCCGAAGGCGGGCTCCAAAGACGCCGGTTCATAGCTACGGCCTCTGTAGTTGCCGCCGGCGCGGCAGTTGCAAAAGCCCAGGACAAACTTACTGACGGCGGCCTTGAGCCAATAGTACCAAAGCAGGTGCTCAAGAGGCAGACAGAGATAGTTCCTCCGGGGGCCATGGGACTGGCAAATCTTACAAGCCGCTGCACCGGCTGCCAGCTCTGCGTTTCGGAGTGTCCGAACAATGTACTCAGGCCGTCTTCAGACCTTATGACCCTCATGCAGCCGCGTTCTTCATACGAGAGAGGCTTCTGCCGCCCCGAATGTACCCGCTGCTCGGAGGTCTGCCCAACCGGAGCAATCAAGAAGATAACGCAGGCAGAAAAATCCTCCATCCAGATTGGCCATGCAGTCTGGGACGCAGGGCTTTGCCTTCCTATGGCAGACGGAGTCCATTGCGGAAACTGCAGCCGGCACTGCCCTACCGGAGCAATCACTATGGTGGATGTTGACCCTGACGAGGAGAACGGTCCTCAGTTCCCGGTAGTGGACGAAAACATCTGTATAGGATGCGGAGCCTGCGAATATGTCTGCCCCGCCCGGCCTATAAGCGCCATCTATGTAGAAGGACATCAGCAACATAAACTAATCTGAGAACTGCCCTATGAAAGAAGATAAAATATCCAGAAGAAGTTTTGTAAAGAAGGCAGGATTAGGCTCAGCGATACTGGGAGCAACGGCTCTGTCAGGAGGGCTGATTTCCTGCAAAAGCAAAAACGACATAACCGAAAACAGTCCGCAGGGCCCCATTCCAACGGACAAGATGACTTACCGGATCAACCCTAAGACCGGAGAGAAAGTATCTCTTTTGGGCTACGGCTGCATGAGGATACCCAGCATAGACAACACCAGTACCAGAGATACCGACAGCGCCATAGACCAGCAGATGTGGAACAAGCTGGTGGACTATGCAATAGAGCATGGTGTAACCTACTTTGACACATCCCCGGCTTATTGCAAGGGACAGAGCGAAAAGGCCACCGGAACGGCCCTTTCCAGACACAGCAGAAACGAGTACACCATAGCCACCAAGATGTCCAACTTTGCACCCCAGACCTGGAGCCATGAAGAATCTGTAAAGATGTACCGCAATTCCTTCAAGATGCTGCAGGTGGACTACATAGACTACTACCTTCTGCACAGCGTAGGAAACGGAGGCTTTGAAACCTTTGAAAACCGCTACCTCAAAAACGGAATGCTGGATTTTCTGCTTGAGGAAAGAGAAGCCGGAAGAATCCGCAACCTCGGATTCTCTTACCACGGAGATGTCAAAGTGTTTGACTATCTGCTTGCCAATCATGACAAATACCGTTGGGATTTTGTACAGATACAGATGAACTATCTGGATTGGAAGCACGCCAACGAGCTCAACAAGAGGAATCAGGACGCTCAGTACCTGTACGGCGAACTTCAGAAAAGAGGAATACCGGCCGTAATCATGGAACCTCTGCTGGGAGGAAGGCTTGCAAATGTTCATGAGCATGTAGCCAAGACCCTCAAGCAACGCAAGCCTCAGATGAGCGTGGCTTCCTGGGCCTTCCGCTGGGTAGGCTCGTTCCCCGGAGTGCTCACGGTCCTGAGCGGCATGACCTACATGGAACACCTTCAGGACAACCTGCGCTCGTTCTGCCCTCTGGATCCTGTTACGGATGACGATATGGAGTTTCTGGAAGAAACCGCCCAGCTTCTGCTCAAATACCCAACCATCCCCTGCAACGACTGCCAGTACTGTATGCCATGCCCTTACGGCATAGATATTCCGGGCAATCTGCTGCATTTCAACAAATGCATCAACGACGGCAACATGCCAGCCTCCAAACAGGATCCGAACTACCGCAAAGCCAGAAAGGCATTCCTGGTGGGCTATGCAAGAAAGCTTGCTCCCGAAAGAATGGCAGACCACTGCATCGGATGCCGCCATTGTGTAATTCACTGCCCCCAGAATATAGACATTCCGGCCCAGCTTCAGAGGATAGACCAGTACTACGAAAAGCTGATGAAGCAAGAAGAGCTGTAGCAGCTCAGAAACTTGCCGCCAGGGCTGCCTTCAGAACGGTCCGTCCGCGGTTGTACTGATATTTCAGATAAAAGCTCAGCCAACCCCTGAGCTTTGTCTTCAGATATGAATATGCATCAATCCCCTCGCCGTAGAGCAAAGCCACAGGAAATGTGTATGGAACATCGGCCTGAGGAAAATAAATGCGGCCGTCCCAACCGGGAACATTATATGCCACAACCCCTGCGGAAAGCGTGGCTCTATGCCTTAACATATTTAGTTTCAGAAATATAGAGGCAGCCCTGCCGCCAAGGGTATTATATTCCGCCCTGGCCCCAAGGTCTGCAAAACTTGCAAGACATACTTCGCAGGCTGCCTTGAGGCTGAAACACGAGCTTTCTTCTGCAGGCACAGAAGCTTTCATGTCGTACCTAAAGCATCCCTTGATCCACAGACTGTTACGCGCCGGTGTTCCAAAACCGGAATCATCTGCAGAGAGTTTGACATATCCCTTGAAAGACGCGGATGGAACATTCACATGGTATCTGGGATAGCGATAGGCAGTGTAGTCTGCTCCTGCAGCCAGACCCAGATGGCGGATGAGCGGAACCGTAATTCTCAGCTGTGCACCCTGCTGATTGCTGAGCTTGCTGATTGAGGACCAGGCCCCGCCCAGAGCCGACATGAAATCTTTCTGGTATGAGCGCAAAAGTATATGGACCTTTGCACCGCCGGCATCCAGCGAACCTCCTCCCAAAAATGCGTAGGAACCGTCCGACACAGCCCCTTCTGCAAATATCAGGAAACCGGCTCCGCCCATCATGAAATCTGCTGCAAAAACACTTGACTGAAGGCGTTGTCCGGTATATGAGAAACCCAGCCTCATACGCTTTCCAGTATATGAAAGGCGGGCCAGAGAAGCATCTTGCCTGAAAGAATATCCGCCGCTGAATTTCAGGCCTCCAAAAGATACCGAAGCGGCAATACCCCTCAGAAGTTTTGATGTGTCCGAACTCGTGTACAACGATACCGGTTCCGCATTTTTTACAAAGCCGGAACTCTCCGCCGCACCGGCAAAAGAAAACCCGTTCCAGCAGGTGAGCCCCTGGGCAAATCTGGCGTAAAAATCGCCGAGGACAAGCTTTTCCAATTCCACCCTGCCGGCCTTGAGTCCGGAATATGAAACGCTTCCGGTACAGAGCGAACTCTTGTCTGACCTTGAGGAATTTCCTTTATATACCAAAGACATTTCCGCCCTGTCCAAATAAGAAAAGCGCATTCTTCCAAGCCAGCTTTCCGCATCCGGAGCAAAGTTTCTTTGGTATCTGGCATAGATATCTGTGCGCTGATCTTGGGCAAAGCCCCTTGGCCGCCTGCTTTCCGGCCCCAGAACTATGTAGGGCCTGAGCCGTTCCACAGTCTGAGCGTCAAACCCATACAGAAGAGAAAGTTCTGCAAAAGAAAGGATAGCCCCGCTTCTGGATATGCGGTCCAGGACAGACTCTATCTGAAATGGAGTAAGAAGTTCAAGGGCTGTAAGCTCGCCTCTGGAGGCAGCGTTTATGTTCAGCGGATGCCGCTTCAGACGCATCAGATGGGCCATCAGATCCTCTGCGGCAAAGGTGGAATTGCCTGAATCCAAGGCCTCTGCATCCAACTCGTCTGCAAGATTTTCCGCCACTGCCTCCGGCTCCTGTCCATAGGCTGTAATTGTACCCGGTAATATGCAAACCGCTACAGCCACGGCTCTTAATTTGGTTTTCATACTCATGGCGGCAAAAATAACATCCGGCCTGATAAACCGGATGCTAAAACGTAAAATGTACCCTGCCCCTGAGCGGACAATGACGGGCAAACTGTGTCAAAAGATTTTAATCGTTTACCAAATACTTGTAACCAAGTGTTTTAAGCTCTTCATTTGCCTTTGTAACCTTGTCTGCCAACTGACTCTTGAAAAGTTTTGAACGCTGTGCAATTCCGGGGTCTGAAATTGAAAGAATCTGTACGGCAAAGATTGCCGCATTCTTGGCTCCGTCCAGCGCCATTGTTGCCACAGGTATTCCGGAGGGCATCTGAAGTATTGAAAGAATGGAATCTATGCCTTCCAACGAGTTGGAGGATTTGATTGGAACCCCTATGACCGGAAGGTTGGTTGATGCAGCTATGACTCCCGGCAGGTGAGCGGCTCCTCCGGCTCCGGCAATGATAACCTTTATGCCCCGGCTTTCTGCCGATTTTGCATAATCTGCCACCATCTGCGGCGTCCGGTGGGCAGAAAGGGCGTTGATTTCAAACGGAATCTGCATCTGGTCAAGAAAACCGGCCGCTGCCTCCATAATTTTAAGGTCTGAGGTGCTGCCCATGATTATGCTTACAAGAGGTTTCATAGAGGGTATTTGGTTTGGTTATTATTCTTTGGGCAAAAATACCTAAATTTGGGGCTGATAACAACACTACCGATATGAAAAACGTTCAGCTTTACGACAAAAACTTCAAACTCTACCTTACTCACGACCAAATCCTGAAGGCGGTTGACGAAGTTGCAAAAAAAATAAACTCAGACTACAGCACAGAAGACAAACCCATATTCCTGGGAGTTCTTACCGGCTGCTTCATGTTTTTGGGTGACCTCATGAAACGCATAGAGGTTGACTGCGAAATCTGCTTCATACGCCTGGCTTCTTACGAGGGCACTTCATCTACCGGAAAAGTAAAGCAGATGCTGGGTCTGACCCAAAGCGTACGAGGCCGCAATGTCATTGTGGTAGAGGACATTGTAGATACCGGCAACACTATCATGGAACTGGACCAGATACTCAAGGATGCCGGAGCCAGAAGCATAAGATATGCATCGCTGCTCCTTAAGCCCAACAACTACAAGGGAACCCTCAACGTGGACTATCCGGCCCTCAGCATTCCAAACGATTTCATTGTAGGCTACGGTCTGGACTATGATCAGATAGGGCGTAATCTGAAAGACATATATGTTCTTGACATAGAGGAAACCGAAAGGCGCAAAAGCATAAACATAGAATAACAGCGGTATGAAGTATTATATTTTGTTCGGCCCTCCGGGTGCCGGAAAGGGAACCCAGGCAAAGTTCATCAAAGAAAAGTTCAACCTCATGCACATCTCAACCGGAGATTTGCTGCGCAAGGAAATGGCCGAGGGAACCCCTCTGGGGCTTCAGGCAAAACAGCTCATCAACAACGGGCAACTGGTTCCGGATGAGGTAGTTGTAGGCATGATAAAGACCACTTTTGCCTCCAACAAGGATGTCAACGGCTTTCTTCTGGACGGCTTCCCCCGTACCATAGCTCAGGCCGAAAAGCTTGACGAAATGCTTTCTCAGACCGGAGAAAAGGTTGACAAGGTTCTGTCTCTTGTCATCAGCGATGAAACCATCTTTGAAAGGATATCCAACCGCGCCAGGACAGAAGGCCGCAAGGACGATGCAGACCCTGCCGTAATCCAAAACAGGATAGATACTTATCATCAGAAGACCGAGCCTCTGATAGGCTATTACACGCAGAAGGGCAACTATTGCCCCATCCCCGGCGAACAGACCATAGAAGAAGTGTTCGGCTGCATCTGCAATCAGATAGAAGACTAAACCAGCATAAGATGCCCAACACCGATTTTGTTGACTATGTAAAACTCCACCTTACCTCCGGCAACGGGGGTAACGGCTCCATGCATCTGCACAGAGAAAAGTTCATAGACAAAGGCGGGCCGGACGGAGGCAACGGCGGTAAGGGCGGCAGCGTCATCATGCAGGGCGACAGCCAGATGTGGACTCTGATCAGCCTCAAGTTCCGCAAGCACATCAGCGCAGAAAACGGAGAAAACGGAGGCGGCAACCTCTGTACCGGAGCCGATGCCAAAGACGTAATCCTGAAAGTTCCCCTGGGCACCGTAGCCAAAAATGCAGAAACCGGAGAAATTATCGGCGAAGTTACCCAGCATGGTCAGAGATGCACCCTGCTCAAGGGTGGACGGGGCGGCAAGGGCAATGCATTCTTCAAGACAGCCACACGCCAGACGCCCAAGTTTGCTCAGGAAGGAGAACCCGGAAGCGAAGGCTGGTTTATACTGGAAATGAAGGTATTGGCCGATGTAGGCCTGGTAGGCTTTCCGAATGCCGGAAAATCTACGCTGCTGTCTGCGGTTTCGGCCGCTCACCCCAAAATTGCCGACTACGCATTTACAACCCTGGAGCCGAGTATCGGCATTGTCAGATATTACGACGACCAGTCCTTTGTAATGGCCGACATCCCTGGCATCATAGAAGGGGCTCACGAAGGCCGTGGCCTCGGGCACAGATTCCTCAGACACATAGAGCGCAACTCCATATTGCTGTTCATGGTTTCGGCTGAAAATCTTGAGATTGCAAAGGAATACAGAATCCTTCTCAACGAACTCAAGATGTACAATCCGGAACTTCTGGATAAAGACCGGATTCTGGCAATCACCAAGAGCGACCTTCTTGGCGGAGACAAGGATCTGATTTCATCGCTGAGGAGGAAAGCTCCCAAGAAAATACCCCATGTATTCATCTCCTCCGTTACCGGAGAGGGCCTTAAAGAACTTAAAGAGCTTATTTGGAAAACGTTACACAAACAATGATTGACTACCTGCTTAACCTCGACAGAACTGTGACAGTGGCCATAAACAGCGCCCATTCCCCTTTTTGGGACAACGTCATGCTCGGCTTGACGCATAAATGGAATCTGGTTCCCATTTATCTGCTACTGCTGTTCTACATTATCTGCCGTAAGCAGTTTATGATAAGGGGTGCTGAATACAGGAACAACTGGCTGGTATCGTTTATCATCATAGGGGCATGCTTCTTAGCTTTCGGCATTACGGATCAGATTGGACATTGTATCTTTAAGCCTGAGATCCAACGGCTCAGACCTGGCTACGACTTTTACATCTGGGATCTTGTGAGTACCCCCGACGGCAAAGGCGGGCTGTACGGCTTTGTTTCAAACCATGCTGCAAACATATCTGGATTCACATTCGTAGCTCTTCTTTTCATACGCAGAAAGTTCATATTCATAATGCTTTCCATAGTTGCCCTGGGAGTTTGTTACAGCAGAATATATCTTGCAAGGCATTTTGCAGGAGACGTTGTCTGCGGCATGGCATTTGGCGCATTGGCTGGCTGGCTGGCTTTCCTCTTTGGTTCGGTAATGATAAAATTTCTCAGCAGCAAGAACCTCGTAACAAAAATTCAGTAGCAACCTCAATACTCAGCGATGCTGTTCATTTCAGATTCTTCTACGGACCCTCACTTCAACCTTGCAGAAGAAGAATTCCTGCTCAAGGAAACAGACCATGACATCTTCCGCCTCTGGCGTAATTCTCCCTCTATCATAGTAGGCCGGTACCAGAACACCGTTGCTGAGATTGACACGGAATATACTGCTGCTCACCACATTCCTGTTGTAAGGCGGCTGACCGGCGGAGGTGCCGTCTTCCACGATCTGGGAAACCTCAACTACACCTTCATCCAGAACACAGACCAGACATCTGACACTTCCGACATGTTCCGCCGCTATACCCGTCCTATTACCCAAGCCCTCCGGAGCATAGGCATAAACGCCTGTCTGGAAGGCCGTAACGATCTTGTAATAGACGGCCTGAAGTTTTCGGGCAATGCCATCTGCATACACAAAAACAGGGTACTGATGCACGGAACCCTCATGTTTGACGTGAGCAAGACAGACCTTTCCAAAGCCCTGAAATCCAGGCCTGAAAAGTTCATCGGCAAAGCCGTCAAAAGCAATGTCAAAAGAGTAACCAACATAAAGGAACACCTGACTACGGAAGGCATTGCCCAAAACAGCATTGCCGCCAAATGCCTCAAAGACAATTCCGGCTGCGCAGATTCCACATGGTTCAAGAACTTTCTGGGAGAACATATCTGCAAGAAGTTCAACGATATAATCCCCTACTCCCTCACAGAAAAGAATCTGGCTCAGATAGAGCGCCTGAAGTCCTGCAAATATGACCTGAACCTCTGGAACTACGGCAAGAGCCCCTCCTACACTTTCACCAATATCAAGCGGTTCAAGGGCGGTATTGTTGAACTATACCTGAACATCAAAGACGGAGTCATCGCTGAGGCAGACATAAAAGGAGACTATTTCTTCACCCGCCCCACCGAGGAACTTACAGCCACGCTCAAAGGCACGCCTCATACAAGAGAGCAGCTGAGCAAAAAAATAGGCACCCTTGATCTGGGCGCCTACTTCAGCGGTATTTGTCCTGAAGATTTCGTAAGCCTGTTCTTCTGACAGACTTACTATTATCTGCCGAACTTCTTTTCCTTTAATTTAACCAGTTGACCCTTAAGTACATCTACGCAATCTACAACTGCATCCTCAAAGCTTTTTGCATTTCTGGTAACGATGATGTCGTCTGTTGGAACCTGAAGCTTTACTTTGCATTCTTTGTTCAGCTGATCCGGAAGCAGGCTCAGTGTAACGTCTGCCTCCATGAAGCCATCGAAGAACTTCTCAAGTTTCTCAACCTTCTTCTCTACAAATGCAAGAAGTTTCTCATCTGCATCAAACTTAACTGATTGGATTCTAATTTCCATAATCAACCTCCTATTTAATTGGTTAAACTGTTTCGTAAATATACAAAAATATCAGCGCATCTGCAAACAACAGGTATATAGTTCCCTAAAAAATGCTAAATTTACACTCAGAGCAAAGAGGTTCTTATTGTGTAAAATAACAAGAGCGAGCCGCTAAGCCCGCTCCGAATGTTTTCACAACGGAATAATCCTTATTGTGAATTGCTCAAATTCTTACGCAAATGTAAAAATTTTCTGAATATGAAAAAAGTTTTAGGACTTGATTTAGGTACAACAAGTATTGGATGGGCTTTGGTAAACCAAGCCGAAACTGATGGAGAGAAGTCTTCAATCATTAAAGCTGGAGTGAGGGTCAACCCGCTTACTGTTGATGAGAAAGGGTCTTTTGAGCAGGGAAAGGATATCACGACTAATGCAGGGAGAAGGCAGAAGAGATCCATGAGAAGAAACATAAAGAGATATGAATTAAGACGGAATAGTCTCAAACGGCTTTTAAGTAATCTGGGTTGGATCTCTGACAAGACTATTCTTTCTGAAAACGGGAATCGCACCACATTTGAAACCTATCGCCTTAGGGCAAAATCCGCAACCGAAGAGATTTCTCTGGAACAACTATCCAAAGTCCTCCTTATGATAAACAAGAAGAGGGGCTACAAGAGTAACAGAAAGACCGATGCCGGAAATGACGGTACTGCCATTGACAATAGGGATGTAGCAAAGATTCTGTTTGAAAGAAATCTTACTCCTGGAGAGTTTGGACTGGAACTTCTCAAATCCGGAAAGAAATATATTCCCGATTTCTACAAATCGGACCTTGAGAAGGAACTTGATGCAATATGGAATTTCCAAAAGGCGTTTCACCCGGATATTCTCACAGACGATTTCCGCAAACAAGTAGGTGGACGGGGGCGAAATGATATATCAAAGATTTTCCTGGCAAAATATGGAATATACACGGCCGAGAACAAAGGTAAAGAGAAAAAACTTCAAGGGTTCAAGTGGAGAAAGGCTGCCCTGACTGAAAAACTTGAAAAAGAGGTTCTGGCATATGTAATCAGCGATATCGGTGGAAACATAAAGAATTCCAGCGGTTATCTTGGAGAGATAAGTGACAGGAGCAAAGAACTGTATTTCAACAAGAAAACTGTAGGACAATGGATTTATGAAAAAATCTGTCAGGATCCACATTTCAGCACAAGAAACCTCATATTCTACAGACAGGACTACATAGATGAATTCAACACCATTTGGAGAACCCAATCTCAATTTCACAAAGAACTTAATGAAGAATTGAGAAAGAAGATAGAAAATGAGATTATTTTCTTTCAGCGGCGTTTAAAATCCCAGAAAGGACTGATCAATCTTTGTGAACTGGCAAGCAAGGAAATCACCCTGAAAATAAACGGAAAGGACAAAAAGGTAATGAGAGGCCCCAGAGTAGCCCCAAGATCTTCCCTTGTCTTCCAAGAATTCAAGATGTGGCAAAACATCAATAACATCAAGCTAATCAACAAACTTGATGGAGAAGAAAGACCTCTTGATCAGGATGAAAAGAATAAGATAGCCAACGAACTCAGGGTAAAGGGTAATATGGATTCCAAGGATGTCCTGAAAATCATGTTTGGCAAAGATTCTAAATACTATGAAACTAACTACGAAAAGATTCAAGGCAATGAAACCTTTGCAGCATTTATTTCTCAGTTTCTTAAAGCTATCGGAAGCATAGATGACTCTGAATATGATCCCAAGAAATTTGCAGCCGACTATATAATGGACATTCTCAATGTCAAATTCAAGGAATTCGGATTTAATCAAAAGATTCTAAGCATAAACTACTTACTGCCTAAAGAAGACTTTGAGAAACAGCCGCTCTTCTGCCTATGGCATCTTCTCTATTCTTATGAGGGAGACAATTCCAGAACCGGTGATGAAAGTCTTGTTTCCAAGATTTCTGAAATTTCCGGTTTCCCTGAAAATCTGTCCAGAATAGTTTCTGGCATCAAGTTCAAAGATGACTATGGCTCTCTTTCTCATAAGGCCATGATAAAGATTCTACCCTATCTGATGGATGGCAATACGTATGATGTTGCCTGTGCTTATGCAGGATACAACCACTCTAAACGCTCTCTTTCAAAGCAGCAGATTGAAGACAAGCCGCTGGTTGAAAAATTAACGGTCCTGCCTAAAAACAGTTTACGTAACCCGGTGGTTGAAAAAATCCTCAACCAGATGATAAATACAATTAACACCCTCGGCGATTATTACGGAAAACCAGATGAGATTCATGTGGAATTCGCAAGGGAGCTGAAACAGAATAAGCAGCAACGAGAACGTGCCTATACCTCTAACCTTGAAAAAGAAAAGCAGAATACGGAAGATTCAAAAATCCTCAAAGAAAGCTTCGGTATAAAGAATCCCACAAAAAACGACATTCTTCGCTACAAGCTTTATAAAGAACTGGAATCCAACGGATATAAAGCATTATACTCAAACAGGAAGATTCAGAAAGAGGAAATCTTCTCCAACCATGTTGACATTGAGCACATCATTCCACAAGCTCTGCTCTTTGATGACTCTTATTCTAACAAAACTCTGGAATTCAAGGATGTAAACATTAAGAAAGGTCGCCAGACCGCAAGAGATTTCGTTGAATCTGAATATGGCAAAGAAGAGCTGGAACAGTATGAAAGGAGGGTAAAAGACCTGTACTCCTCAAACAAGATTACAAAGGCCAAAATGAATAAACTGCTCATGAAACAGAGCGATATACCAGAAGATTTTGTTGCAAGAGACCTTAACGATTCCAGATACATAGCCGTAAAGGCCAGAGAAATACTGGAGTCTTATGTCAAGACTGTAGTTCCAACGAATGGAAGCATAACTGCAAGGCTTAGGGAAGACTGGCAATTGGTAGATATCATGAAAGAGCTCAATATGCCAAAATATCAAAAAGCCGGGCTTACCCATAAGGAAGAAAGAAACGGACAGGAAATAGAAATTATTGATGATTGGACAAAGAGAAAAGATCACAGGCACCATGAAATGGATGCCCTGACTATTGCTTTCACAAAACCTTCTCATATTAAGTATCTTAATGATTTGAACCAGGTTATCGGCGAGTCCGGGACGATTTTTGACGAAGCGGCCTCTGCTGTCATAAAAAATTCCAAGGGCAAGAAAATACTCACCCCTCCCATGCCGCTGGATGAGCTCCGGACTGCTTTCAAGAAAGAATTGGAGTCAACACTTGTCTCAATCAAAGCTAAAAACAAGGTCGTAACAAGAAATATAAACAGGAGCAAAAAGAAAAACGGATATAACCAGACTGTTGAGCTTACGCCAAGAGGTCAGCTGCACATGGAGACAATATATGGTAAAAGGACTATATATGAGACTTTTGAAGAAAAAGTAGGAGGAACACTTACGGCCGATAAGATTGCTTTTGTTTCCAGCTTAAAAGAGCGTGTAGCTTTGTTGAAACGACTGGCTGAATTCGGAGGAGATCCTAAAAAAGCTTTTACCGGAAAGAACTCCGTTGACAAAAATCCTATATGGCTGGATGACAACCACACAGGAAAAATCGGAGTTAAGGTCAAATGTACAAGGCCACAAACCGTCTATGCAATAAGAAAGGATATATCTCCTGATCTTAATCTAGACAAGGTTCTGGACTCTGGATGCAAGAAAATCCTTCAAGAAAGACTGAATGAGTTTAACAATGATTCTCGTAAAGCGTTCAGTAACCTTGACAGAAATCCAATCTGGCTCAACAAGGAAAAGGGAATTCAACTCAAAAGAGTTACAATCGCAGAGAATATTCCTGGAGTAGCACTTCATGATAAGAGAGATAAAGACGGAAACCTTATTCTGGATTCGGAAGGTAATTCACAGGGGAGCGATTATGTGAACCTTAGTAATAATCATCATGTTGCCATTTACAAAGATGCCGACGGAGAATATCAAGAAAAGGTTGTAACCTTCTTTGAGGCACTTGAAAGGGTTTCACAAGGGCTTAAACCTGTTGATAAAGACTATAAAAAGAGCGAAGGGTGGACATTCCTGTTCAGTATGAAAATAAATGAGATGTTTGTTTTCCCGCGGACGGACAAAGATGGCAACATTGTTTTCAACCCTGAAGACATTGACCTAACCGACAAGTCCAACTATGCTATAATCAGTCCAAACTTGTTTAGGATACAAAAACTAAGTTCGAAGTATTATAGTTTCAGACATCATTTGGAAACAAACCTTGAGAACACCAAGCAACTTCAAGACATCACTTGGAAAAGAATAACGAAGATTTCGAATTTGGCAGGTGTGGTAAAGGTCAGGATCAACCATATCGGAGAAATAGTCCAAACTGGCGAATATGATTAAAAAGACTCTATATTTTGGGAATCCTGCCTATCTGTCACTAAGCAACCGGCAGATGGTTATCCAGAAACCTGAGGATGACGATTTCCCTTATTCAAAGGAAGAAAAAATTATCCGCACAATTCCCGTTGAGGATATTGGGGTGGTAGTTCTGGATAACAGGCAGATAACCATAACATCTTGCCTTATTTCAGAATTGCTCGCTAACAATGTTGCCGTTATAACCTGCACCCCAGAATCAATGCCCCAAGGCCTTTTGCTTCCCCTCCAAGGCAATACTCTTCAGAATGAACGGTTTCTTGCTCAGATAGAAGCCTCCCTTCCACTGAAGAAGCAACTGTGGCAACAGACTGTTTCCAGCAAAATCCGCAATCAAGCCCAAGCCTTAAAATATACTACCGGGACCAATTTCCCCAATATGATTGTATGGGCAGAATCCGTCAGAAGCGGAGATCCTGAAAATCTTGAGGCAAGGGCTGCTGCCTACTACTGGAAAAATATTTTTCCTAAAGTGCCCTATTTTGTAAGGGGACGAGATGAAGAACCTCCGAACAACCTTCTTAACTACGGATACGCAATTCTCAGAGCCGTTATTGCCAGGGCTCTGGTTTCTAGTGGATTGCTTCCGACATTAGGGATTCATCATCATAATAGGTATAATGCCTATTGCCTTGCTGACGATATAATGGAACCCTACCGCCCTTTTGTAGATAAATTAGTTTTTGACATTTGTGAATATTACGACACATGGTCTCCTAAACTCATTACAGCCTTAAAATCCAGACTTCTTGAGATTCCCGCAATTGATGTTGAAATTGAGGGGAAACGCAGCCCCCTCATGATTGCTGCAACTACCACCTCAGCCTCCTTATTCCGCTGTTTTAACGGCAGTTCAAAAAAGATATCTTATCCTTCCATGAAATAAATGTCAAGACTAAGTGAATATCGTGTCATGTGGGTTCTCGTTCTATTTGATCTCCCAACTGAAACCAAAAAGGAAAGGAAGATTGCAGCTGGATTTCGGAAAGCTCTCATCCAGGACGGATTCACTATGTTTCAGTATTCCATCTATATCAGGCATTGTGCCTCTGCAGAAAATGCAAGTGTTCATCAGAAAAGAGTTAAATCATATCTCCCTGATTACGGCAAAGTCTGTATTCTGAATATTACGGACAAGCAGTTCGGGGATATGGAAATCTTCTATGGGAAAAGACCTACCGTTACCCCAAAGATAGGGCATCAGCTTGAGTTGTTCTGAATAAAAATGCATATACAAGAAGAAAATCCTGACAAATATGCCAGGATTTTCTAATCGATAAACAACATATATCTTTTTGTTTTACAGCGCTTTCTACAAGTTGTGCTGTTTATCATTTGTCAAAGATAAGAATTCGAAAGCAATTCACAACAGACCGACAGATAAACAATGATGGTGAATTGCTGTTTATCATTTGTCAAAGATAAGAATTCGAAAGCAATTCACAACCCTCAACCGATGCATCATCAGGCCGCACCTGCTGTTTATCATTTGTCAAAGATAAGAATTCGAAAGCAATTCACAACTATGAATGACGCTAAGATTTCCAATGATGTGCTGTTTATCATTTGTCAAAGATAAGAATTCGAAAGCAATTCACAACCCATCATCCGATATTGCGGAGAATCCTCCCGCTGTTTATCATTTGTCAAAGATAAGAATTCGAAAGCAATTCACAACGTTTGTTGGTTGAAAACTTGAATTCAGTAAGCTGTTTATCATTTGTCAAAGATAAGAATTCGAAAGCAATTCACAACCACGATCTCTTCTGCTACGATCCTTGCTGGCTGTTTATCATTTGTCAAAGATAAGAATTCGAAAGCAATTCACAACGCCTTAGATATAAAGCCACCATCTTTCTGGCTGTTTATCATTTGTCAAAGATAAGAATTCGAAAGCAATTCACAACAAGCTTTTTCATTTGTTTTACATATTATAAGCTGTTTATCATTTGTCAAAGATAAGAATTCGAAAGCAATTCACAACAATGTCCAGCCCCGTCTAACGAGAGCTTATGCTGTTTATCATTTGTCAAAGATAAGAATTCGAAAGCAATTCACAACTCGCTTGAGCTTGAGCTTGAGCCGGAGCCAGCTGTTTATCATTTGTCAAAGATAAGAATTCGAAAGCAATTCACAACCTTACAATTGTAAGCAGTAGCGATTTGGTTGCTGTTTATCATTTGTCAAAGATAAGAATTCGAAAGCAATTCACAACCCGGTGCAGGCGCTGGTTTGGTCTCGACCTGCTGTTTATCATTTGTCAAAGATAAGAATTCGAAAGCAATTCACAACAGGTTACAGATTTATTTTTCCAGTTGACGTGCTGTTTATCATTTGTCAAAGATAAGAATTCGAAAGCAATTCACAACATAAGCTTCCGGTATCGGTCGTAAGAATGGCTGTTTATCATTTGTCAAAGATAAGAATTCGAAAGCAATTCACAACTCATCGTCGCTTTGGGCTACAGTGTCCGCGGCTGTTTATCATTTGTCAAAGATAAGAATTCGAAAGCAATTCACAACTAGTCTGCCTATCATTCGCTTTATACAGTGCTGTTTATCATTTGTCAAAGATAAGAATTCGAAAGCAATTCACAACGCAGATTGCTGATTGTGTAGTCTTTGTCTTGCTGTTTATCATTTGTCAAAGATAAGAATTCGAAAGCAATTCACAACCCTGCGAGCAGCTTCAAAACGCTTAGAATTGCTGTTTATCATTTGTCAAAGATAAGAATTCGAAAGCAATTCACAACGTGCTGACTATAACTCCAATACCACGTATTGCTGTTTATCATTTGTCAAAGATAAGAATTCGAAAGCAATTCACAACCCATATAATTTTGCTTTTTCTTTTAGTTAGCTGTTTATCATTTGTCAAAGATAAGAATTCGAAAGCAATTCACAACCATATGGAGAGCAGCGTTTTCGCGAAGACTGCTGTTTATCATTTGTCAAAGATAAGAATTCGAAAGCAATTCACAACAAGCCACGGCAGCACTCATCATCTGGGATGAGCGTTTGGGGAATAGGTATTGTGATGCCCAGCCAGGTCATTTCTTAGGGAAGCGTATATCGGTACTTCTACACACCGAGGAGCAGCCTGAAGTCACCGAACTCCTCAACATAATCTCAGCCAACTACTGAAATGGGCGTCCCTTGCGGAAAACAGGAAGGGTACGGGGTAACTCAATACCCTCCTGATGTATAAACGCAGAGGAGGGTTGCCACGAAACCAGCAAGCTGAGGGTGACAAATGATGGAGGAGAAGCTACTTTTCCATCAGCCCCTTTTCGATTTCTTCAGTGGAAGGGAGTGCGTTCTTCAGATCGTCCGGAAGTTGCTGTCGGGCAACCTCATATTCAGAGATTCCCATCGGGCGATTGATTGTTGACAAGGCATATCGAGCCAGAACGTTGTTCTTTTCTTTGCAAATCAGCAGGCCGATAGCGGACTTCTCGACCTCCGTATTGAGAAGGTCGTCCACCATGGCGACATATCCGGACAGCTGACCCAGATCAGGGAAATCGAACTCCGTAACCTTGACCTCAATCACGCAATATCGATGCAGCGGGATAATGTAAAAGAGCAGGTCGATGAACTTCTCTTTCCCTCCTGCGACTAGGCGATACTCCTTGCCTACATAAGAGAATCCTTTCCCCAATTCAACCAAGAACCGGGTGATATGCTCAATCAAGGCATCTTTCAGTTCGGCCTCTTGATACCTCTCTTTTCCCGGCAAGAATGAGAAGTCGTACGGACTTTTCAAAAGCTCCTGGGCAAGTTCGCTTTCGGGTGCCGGTATGGTGAGCGCAAAATTGGTCTGGGCTGCGCCCTGGCGCTCGTAAAGGTCTGATGAGAGGAAGTTCAGAAGCACTGCTCTTCCCCAATTATTATCCAGAGACTTCCTAGCAAAGAAAAGACCTTTACTGGCATCACCTTTCACTTTATCGATGATGCACATGTGGTGGGTCCAAGGTATATTGAAGATGACCTTGAAAACTTCAGCATCTTGCTGAAGAATTGGAGTCTTGAAATCTTCAGCATCTTGCTGGAGATTTCCTATAAGTTGACTATAAAGACAATAGAAGTGATGTGCGTATCGCATAGTTGACTCAGACATCCCACGTGTCAGTCCCAAAGTCTTCCTCAAGTCCTTACTCACATTCTCATAGAAATGGCTGCCGTAGCGATTCTCCAATTGCCGTTTCTCTATGTCCTCTCCTACTGACCAATAGAAGCGAAGCATCTCATCATTGACCTTTACCGCAGCCTTAATCTGGCTGGAGCGATATCGTTGTGCCAGCTCTGCAATCCACAGGGAGTATTCCTTGTCTGTTGTCATCAATCGTTCCATAACTACACCCTATAATCCATACAAAGTTAATTCTTTTTTACATCCTAGGTTTGGCAGATATGACAAAATCGAGATACTGTGCTAGCACAGTATCTGCCGCTTAAAAACATGGGGGCAATCCGATTAGATATGAGATCCATTCTGGTAACACCTATGAATGGCACACGATGATTTCCATCATCGAGAAACTCCAGCAGCGGTTCGGCTTCCCAGCTGCTGTCTATCATTTGTCGAAGATAAGAATTCGAAAGCAATTCACAACAAGCCACGGCAGTACTCATCATCTGGGATGAGCGTTTTGGGAATGGGCGTTATGAGTTCGAGCCAGGTCATTTATTAGGAACCATATATCTGACATTACGTTTCTTGTTCGGATCTTCCGGGACGAGACGGCCTTGTTCAACAAGCGCCTTAATAAAGACCTGTACATTCCGATACTGATTCGTTCTGTCAATATAAGCAAGAATCTCTTTAACAGTATGCGGCTCTACGCAAAATTCCAAGACTTTCTCCCGCAAGGCGATTATTATCTGGTGCTCGTTAGTGTTAATGCGCGAGCCCTTAATGTTAATTTTTCCCCATTAATGTTAATTTCGCTCCCGTTAGTGTTACTTACGGGGGCGGAAGTAACACTATAGGTGGTTCCGCGTCCGCGCCCGGCAGAGACCAAAAAACCAAGATTTGTTAAATGGAAAAGTATTTTCCTCACATCAATGACATTCTTGTCCA